>Ga0208979_100121_pt1 | contig 140628 bp, 127 predicted proteins | sample HotLakConsUCCSLE_FD_184738 | JGI IMG/M metagenome (GOLD analysis project Ga0208979, IMG submission 184738) | Hypersaline microbial mat communities from Hot Lake, Washington, USA - Hot Lake Consortium UCC-SLE (SPAdes) | ecosystem: Environmental > Aquatic > Non-marine Saline and Alkaline >... | reverse complement strand
CCGAACAAAGGGAGGTATATTTCGCGAAGCGTATTTCACCGAAGGTGTATTTCTTAATAGTGAGAAAAAAAATCATCGTCCTTTTAAGTATTATGGATGGTTATAAATTCATCATTCGACATTAAAAAAGCCAAGAGACAAGAAGACCGTTAAGGGAACGATTTCGGGTCAATTGAGACAAAACACCGTATTTCGTAAATCGTATTTCGTCTCTGTCTCGCTGTGCCTTCACCACTCTTTATTTCACCGAACGTAGTGAGGTGTATTTCGCGAAGCATATTTCAACTTTGGTATATTTCACCGAAGGTGTATTTTTTTTGTAGTAGACCTAAATCGTCACGTCTTTACAAGCATAAAAATTCGAAATCAAATATTTTGCACCAACACTAATAATGCTTAATATGATAAGCAAAATTAAATTATATTTGCTTAATATAAATAGCAGAAATGGAAGTCTTATTTGAAAAATTCTTCAAGAAAATCGAATTGGTCACATTAAATTTTAAGAGAAGTTTGATGGCCGAAATCGATTGGAATAGTCGCTTGATTGGGATTAAGGGTGCAAGGGGAGTGGGGAAGACAACCTTGCTCTTGCAATACATCAAGCAAAATTTGCCGATGGATGGTTCTACCCTTTATGTGAGTTTGGATAATGTCTGGTTTGCGGAAAATAGATTAATTGATTTGGTAGATTCCTTTACAAAGAGAGGAGGGAGGTATCTGTTTTTGGATGAGGTGCATAAGTATCCAAATTGGTCACAAGAGCTAAAAAATATTTACGATGATTACCCGGAGCTAAAGGTAGTTTTTACCGGTTCTTCCCTTCTTGAAATTCTAAATGCACGTGCGGATTTGAGCAGAAGAGCTACAGTTTATTTCATGCAGGGACTTTCTTACAGAGAATACATTGAGATGGAGACCGGGCAAGTCTTTCCGCATTTTGAGCTTGAGGAAATTTTGACCAATCATCTTGTCTTAGCACAGGAAGTCAATGGGAGGTTGCAGCCTTTGAAATATTTTATGGATTATCTCCAGAGCGGTTATTTTCCCTTTTACCAAGAAGGTCGTGCGCTGTATCATCAGCGTGTAGAAGAAGTGATCAATATGACTTTGGAAATTGAGCTACCATTGTTGCGAAAAATTGATGTTTCCTATGTGACAAAACTGAAGCAATTGATGCAGATTTTATCTGAATCAGTTCCTTTTGTTCCTAATGTTTCCAAGCTTTCTGAGCGGATTGGAATCAACAGAAATACGTTTGTGACTTACTTGTATTTTCTTCAGGAAGCGCATCTAACGAAAAATCTTTATAAGGACTCAAGAGGTATTACCCAATTGCAAAAACCTGATAAAATCTTTTTAGAAAACACCAATTTCAATTTTGCTTTGGCACCAAAATCCATTGAAATAGGCGCTATTCGCGAGTCATTTATAGTCAATCAGTTAAGCTACAACCATTTGGTTGAATACGGAGATAAGGGGGATTTTTTAATTGACAGAAAATACACCTTGGAAGTAGGGGGTAAAAAGAAAGGAAAAAAGCAAATTGCGGGCTTGACTGAAGCCTTTGTAGTTTCCGATGATATAGAGTATGGAATAGGAAACAAAATCCCGATTTGGCTATTCGGTTTTCTTTATTGATGATTTCACTTTGCCGCCGTTGGTCACTAGGCACGGCTTTATTATTCAAGGTTTAAGGTCCTCTTGCTGGCACATTTATTTCCTTTCCCTTTCAAGATTCTGCGCCAGCGCTGGGGACGTTAATCCGTTTTAAATCCCTGGGTTGCACCCAGGGCTATTCAAGGTTTGACCCTTTCAGGGTCTCTTTAATTACTTCAATTTTTCCTAGAATTTCATTGCTTCAGCACTCATTTTAGGTCTGTGTTTCACCGAACAAAGGGAGGTATATTTCGCGAAGCGTATTTCACCGAAGGTGTATTTCGCCATAGGCCTATTTCACCTTTGGTATATTTCGCGAAGCGTATTTCACCGAAGGTGTATTTCTTAATAGTGAGAAAAAAATCATCGTCCTTTTAAGTATTATGGATGGTTATAAATTCATCATTCAAAATTCATCATTCGACATTAAAACGGCCGAGCGAGAGTTTCCGTCCAGAGGCTTCTTTTTGCTTCAATTGATATAAAAAACGACGTATTTCGTAAATCGTATTTCGTCAATTCAGATTCTTCTTCGTCTTGCTGGCACCCAATCAACGTTTCCGAACCAAAGATCAAGGCCCAGCGCTGGGGACGTTAATCCGTTTTAAATCCCTGGGTTGCACCCAGGGCTATTCAAGGTTTGACCCTTTCAGGGTCCTTCCAACTTCTTCGACCACTTCTTTGCTCATTTGCAGCTTTGCAGGAGAAAAATGATCAAACCTTCTAGATTGTAGTAAGGACCGAAACTTCGATGTTCGTCATTCAAAATTCATCATTCGACATTAAAAAAGCCAAGAGACAAGAAGACCGTTAAGGGAACGATTTCGGGTCAATTGAGACAAAACACCGTATTTCGTAAATCGTATTTCGTCAATTTAGATTCTTCTTCGTCTTGCTGGCACCCAATACCCATTTCCAATCCAAAGATCAAGGCCCAGCGCTGGAAATATACCTGTATTTTAACCCGGGGTTGAAACCCCGGGCTATTGAGATGTTTGACCCTTTCAGGGTCTCTTTAATTACTTCAATTTTTCCTAGAATTTCATTGCTTCAGCACTCATTTTAGGTCTGTGTTTCACCGAACAAAGGGAGGTATATTTCGCGAAGCGTATTTCACCGAAGGTGTATTTCGCCATAGGCCTATTTCACCTTTGGTATATTTCGCGAAGCCTATTTCACCGAAGGTGTATTTCGCCATAGGCCTATTTCACCTTTGGTATATTTCGCGAAGCGTATTTCGCCGAAGGTTTATTTCGCGAAGCGTATTTCGCCGAAGGTGTATTTTTTTGTAGTAGACTTAAATCATCACAACGTTGCGTCATTATTAGCACTAAAAACTCAAATTTGATTTGTCACTTCATTACTCAACAAAATAAATTATGTATATTGGGAATCAAATTCCCGTTTTACATGAAATGATTAAACGTCAACTTTCTCAATTGCTCGTAGAGATGGCTATGAAAATGCCAATTATCTCTATTATGGGACCTAGGCAATCAGGTAAAACAACCTTAGCAAAGTCGATTTTTCCAAATCATCATTACATCAATTTTGAACTTCCGGAAAATAGATTGAGAGCTGAATTAGATCCCCTCCAACTCCTCAAATCCTACCCTCAGGGATTAATTTTGGATGAGGTACAACGTGTGCCTGATCTTTTCTCTTTTATTCAGGTAGTAGCAGATGAATGGCGTGAAAACGGGAAATTTATCTTGACTGGATCCCAAAACTTTCTTTTGAATAAGCAAGTCTCACAGAGCCTGGCAGGAAGGGTATTTGTCAGCAAATTAATGCCTTTTTCTATGAAGGAAGTTTATCTGTCCGGCGAAGCAACCAATAATTTCGATAGGTTGATTTTCAAAGGTGGGTATCCAGCCATTTTTGATAGAGATATAGACCCGTCCCTATTTTTTCCTTCTTATCAGCAAACTTATCTGGAGCGTGATGTACTGGATATGATTAGTTTGAGAAACCTGAGTAATTTTCGAAGACTAATGGGATTGCTTGCGGGGAGAGTTGGACAGTTACTCAACCTTTCTAGTCTTGGAACAGAGTTAGGTGTTGATCACAAAACTGTTCAATCTTGGATTGCAGCATTAGAGGCTTCCTATGTGATTTTTCTTCTACGTCCTTATCACAAAAACTTCAGTAAGCGAATTATTAAAAGCCCCAAAATATATTTCTGGGATACAGGTCTGGCTTGTAACCTACTTGGAATACAAAATGAAAAACAGGTAGACACTCATTGGGCAAAGGGCTCGCTGTTTGAGAATTTAGTCATAGGAGAAAAAGCAAAGTCTTTTTTAAATCAAGGAAAAGAATCCCCATTATATTTTTGGAGGGATTCAAATGGGGTTGAGGTAGATTTGATTGTCGAATCTGTAGAAGGATTGGAGGTGATTGAAATTAAATCTGGTCAGACTTTTCAAAGAAGTTTCCTCAAGAATATAGAGTTATTTGAAAAAAATGCTTCAGCTATTCAGGTAAATGCTCAGGTGATTTATGGTGGAAATGAATCATGGGAATCGGGGAGAGTTTCAATAATTTCATGGCAGAAGTTGATTGGATAGGTTTTCTAAGTCTTTGCTAGTCGGGATTTGAAATCCGATAAAAACTTCAAGGGTTTTCCAAAATGGAGGAGATACAAATCAAAAACGATAAATTTAAATTACCCCAAACCTTTGGAGGGTTTTGCCGCCGTTCGTGCCTACCTTCAGTAAACAGGACACCACTCAGGGCTTTTTAACCTTTGAGGTCTCTTTTAATTGGTACCGATCTTTGAAACTGATTGTGGAAATATTGATAAAGTATGACCTCGAAGGTTTTGAAATACTACCATGCTTTTGCCGCCGTTCGTGCCTACCTTCGGTAGACAGGTCACCACGCAGGGCTTTTTAACCTTTGAGGTCTCTTTTAATTGGTACCGATTTTTGAAACTGATTGTGGAAATATTGATAAAGTATGACCTCGAAGGTTTTGAAATATTACCATGCTTTTGCCGCCGTTCTTGCCTACCTTCGGTAGACAGGTCACCACGCACGGTTTTCTTGAAATATATGGCGCAATATGGCCCCTGAATAGCGCAGGCCCGCCTCCCGGAAGGGCAGGTCTCCTGACCTGTGCCTAAAATAATGCAGTCTCCTAACTGCTTTTTTTATATCCGTCTCCGTCTTGCTGGGACCCAATCAACGTTTCCGAACCAAAGATCAAGGCCCAGCGCTGGAAATATACCTGTATTTTAACCCGGGGTTGAAACCCCGGGCTAGTATATTTCGTGCCTTCAGCACTCTTTCCAACTTCGATGTTCGTCATTCAAAATTCATCATTCGACATTAAAACGGCCGAGTGAGAGTTTCCGCCCAGAGGCTTCTTTTTCCTTCAATTGATATAAAAAACGCCGTATTTCGTAAATCGTATTTCGTCAATTTAGATTCTTCTTCGTCTTGCTGGCACCCAATACCCATTTCCAATCCAAAGATCAAGGCCCAGCGCTGGAAATATACCTGTATTTTAACCCGGGGTTGAAACCCCGGGCTATTGAGATGTTTGACCCTTTCAGGGTCTCTTTAATTACTTCAATTTTTCCTAGAATTTCATTGCTTCAGCACTCATTTTAGGTCTGTGTTTCACCGAACAAAGGGAGGTATATTTCGCGAAGCCTATTTCACCGACGGTGTATTTCACCATAGGCCTATTTCACCTTTGGTATATTTCGCGAAGCCTATTTCACCTTTGGTATATTTCGCGAAGCGTATTTCGCCGAAGGTGTATTTTTTTACAAGAGCCAAATAATCAAAAAAGCTCCAAATCACCCAAACTCCACTTCCAGTTTAGATTCGTTGGATTCAGGTCCTCACGAAGCTTCCGAAGAGTGACCAATGGACCTCGATCCAAAATAGGAACTAAGCCAAGGTTCAAAATACCCGAATCATAGTTTAAACCTGAAAAACTTATCCAAATGGCTCCTGAATTCTTACAGGCTTGATTGAATTCTTTTCTTAAAAGTTCCTTTTGCTTTTTTCCAAAACCCGAGTGATAGAATAAGTCTACAATCCGAAGTTCCATTCCTTTTTTTCCTTCTTTCAGCCGATAGATCATCAAATAGGTTTCTCCATCACTCACAAACTGATAATCAACAATCGGGCAATCTCGATAACGCCAATCAATATATCCGGGAACTAGGCTTGTTCGGACTTCTTCTAGGCCCGGAGGACTGTTTTCTAGCTTTGTGATTAAATCTGCAATTTCTTCCCATTTTTTTGTTTTTGTTGTCTTTTTGGATTTTTTAGGACCTTTGAGTTTCACTTTTAACGGAAGTTTGCCCCATTTCTCCCAACCCATTTTCAGGTAGCCAGGAAGACTTTTTTCATTGGGGGTATTAAAAATCAGGTCAAAGCCATCTTTTTTCACCTCATCGATCAATTGGGTAGTGAGTTTGGTAAAAAGCCCCTTTCCTCGATAGTTTGGATGTACTGCAGTATCCACCGCTCGAAGTGCTTTATATTTCTGATTTCCTTCTTGATACTCCCACCGAAGAAATGCCCTCACTCCAATTATTTCATCAGCTTCGCAAGCCAGCAAGACTGGTGATTCACCGAATGGATTTTGTAGGTGCTTCCAATTCCAAAACTCTACTGACTTGGGAAGTAGGGATTCTCCAAGGGAGCTTTTTAGCAAGGAAATAATTTTTGGAATGTCTTCTGATGAGGCTCTGCGAATTTGCATGCTTGAAAATAGCTCAATTGGATTAAACTTATTATTTCAAGCTTACTGAATATTTTTTTTAGCAATCATTTTCATTAAAAATACCTGGTCTATCCTCAATCGAGACTCCAGGCTTAGAGGTTTAATTTTTTTGGATCCAAATCAGGCTCGATTTCGAAGGGAACCAGTTCAAATATAAAACCCTTTGATTTGCCAGTTTCTAAATACCTTTTTGGTCTTGCAGCAAGTTAAATCGACAATTTATCTATATTTGAATCTTCTGGGCATTCATCTGTTTATGAGAAGACTATTACCTATTTACTACCTTCTTATTCTTTTTTCGAGTAGCTGTATTAGCAATAAGCGAATTACCTACCTTCAGAATCTTTCGGATTCCACCTCCTATGATTTGAATGAATTCATTCCCTTTGCAGAAGTAGATTACCAGTATATCCTTCAGCCATACGATATGGTAGAGATCGATTTTGCTACATCGGATGAGGAGCTTACTGAGGCCTTTACCTTTATGGGAGGGCAGCAAGGTGGAGGAATGGGAGGTATGGGCGGAGGAATGGGGGGCGGAGGTGGCTCAGACCCGCTCTATTTTAGAGGTTTTGCGATCGATAAAGACGGAATGGTGGAGGTTCCCAAATTGGGAAAAATCGAAATCGCCGGACTTACCGAAGAGCAAGCTAAACAGAAAGTTCAGACTGCTATAAATGAGTATTTTAAGGAAGAAGTTTATGTTCGTCTGAGGATTGCGGGTATTCGCTATACCACTTTAGGAGAATTCAATAGCGTGGGAGTTCAAGTGATTTTCAAAAATAGAGCTACCATTTTTGATGCTTTAGCCAATTCAGGCGAAACAACCCTTTTGGGAAAAAAGAATCAGCTTTTTATCATTCGGCAATACGATGGAGGAGTAAAAATACATCAGATCAATTTGAATGACCGGGCATTGCTGGCCAGTCCCTTCTATTTTATACAGCCCAATGACATCCTATACATGGAACCGATGAAAATCCGACAGATAGGAACCGCCGATAATTTGACTGCATCGCTTGCACTTTTTGCAGGATTGCTGGCATCCACTTTGTTAATGATTAACTTGGTAACCGGAGGTAATTAATTCAAATGGAGAAGCTCGATCTCAGCCAATTAGATAACGAAGAAAAAGCACTGGAAATACGCTATGTAGTAGCTAAATATATCCGTTACTGGCCTTGGTATGTGCTTTTTACGTTGATTTTTCTGATCGCTACTTTTCTCTTTCACCGCTATACCGTAGATGAATATGAGGTTCGGGGATCCATGGTGATCAAAACAAATAATTCCCCGGAAGCCAGAATTTTGGACCGTTCCAATATCTTCAATTCGGGTATCAATCTGGAAAATGACATCCTTCGACTCCGCTCAAAAAATTTATCCCGCGAAGCCCTGAACAAGCTTCACTTTGATGTGGAGTATTTCGCAAAAACCAATATTAAAGATATTGAATTGTATGATCGCTCTCCCATCCGAATAGTGGTGGATTGGGATCACCTTCAGGTGACAGACGCAAAAGTGGAGCTTCAGATATTATCTGACCAGAATTTTAAGCTGGTGCCACCTGAAGGAAGTATTTTGGACTTCAACCCTGCCCAAGCAGCAGGGGATGAAAGTATTTTCAATAAGACCTACACCTTTGGTCAGGAGATCGAAACTGCCCGATCCAAGTTTACCGTCCACCTTGTAAATCCAGGAAGAGTGGGCGATATGGTTTTATTCAAATTGATTAATCCCGCATCCTTGGAGGAACAATGGGCCAAAAAGGTGAATGTGGCTCTTGAAAATCAATTTAGCTCTGTGTTGAACCTTACTACTACCACAAAGGTGGTGGAAAAAGGTCGGGACTATATCAATGCCTTGATGGAGTCCTATATTGATTATGACTTGAACGAAAAAAATAAAATCCAAGAGAATACCATTGCCTTTATTGAAGAGCAACTAGGCTTTCTGGAAGATTCCTTAAAGCAAAAGGAGCGTGAACTTCAGAACTTTAAGGTAGAAAATAAATTGCTAGATGTCTCTGCCGAGTTTTCCAATATTTTGGGAAAAATGAATTCCTTGGATGAAACTAATGCGGAGTTAGAATACCAACTCAACTATTTCGAAGAAATCAGGCGATACATGGAGATGAAAAGCAAGGACTTTTCAGATGTAATTGCTCCATCGGTCATTGGAGTACCTGACCCGCTTTTAAATGGATTAATACAGAATCTCGTCACCCTTTCTCAGGAGCGTAGAAAGCTTTTGGCTACCGTCAACGAAAACCACCCGGAAGTCATCAAGATAGATGTGCAAATGGAAAAAATCCAGGATGCACTTTTCGAAAATGTGGTCAATCTTATCGACAATACCCGCAAAAAGCAGCGCAATATTCAGTTGGAAATCGAAGGATATGATGCGGAATTTGCGACCCTTCCAGAATCTGAATCCCAATACACGGGGATTTTCAGAGAGTTCAAACTTCGGGAATCGCTTTATACCTACTTATTGGAAAAGCGGGCTGAAGCGGGAATTGCAAGGGCTTCCAATGTGTCTGATAATGCCATTTTGGATGCTGCCAAACGTGGTACACTCGTATTTCCTAAGAAGCAACAAAACTATGCCTTAGCAATCGCTCTAGGCCTATTACTTCCATTTGGTTTCATTGTAGTCAGGGATATGTTTGATGATAGCATTAAAGATCAGCGAGACCTGAAAAAGCACTTTATGATCCCGCAGTTGGGAGTAATTGGTTTTTCAACCAAAGACACCAATAAGGTTGTATTGGAGCATCCAAAGTCAGCTGTAGCGGAATCATTCCGCTCCCTAAGGTCAGCCATTACTTATCTAGCTAGCGGTAAGAATACAAAAAGAATTCTGGTAACTTCCTCAGTGTCCGGAGAGGGTAAAACCTTTACCTCCCTCAACTTGGCCTCAGCTATGGCTTTAGGTTCTAAAAAAACGGTGGTTGTTGGTGGTGATTTGCGCCGTCCTAAACTGGCCAAGTACTTTGATCATTCCGACAAGGTCGGATTATCTACTTATTTGATTGGAAAAGTGGAGGCCTCTGAAATAGTAATCCCCAGTCAGCAAGAAAACCTTTTTTTCGTACCTTCTGGTGTTATTCCCCCAAATCCAGCAGAGCTTCTGCAGACTCAACGGCTCAAGGATTTTTTGAATTACTTGGATGAGAATTTTGATATTATCGTATTCGATACACCTCCTATGGGATTGGTTTCGGAGACCATCGACTTGATGCGCCTTTTCGACGTCAATCTTTATGTAGTTAGGCAGAATTACACCGTGAAGGATCACCTGGTCATGATCAATGACCTCTTCAATAATAAGCAGGTGACGAATGTTTATGGTGTTTTCAATGGCATCATCAATTCCGGATATCACTACGAAGGATACAATTACGGATATGGTAATACCTATCTCTACTCTCAGAATAATAAGTACATGTACAATTACTACGGAGAGGATGTAGAGACGAAAAAAGACCGGATAAAAAAGCAAAAAGATTCCTTGGGTAAGAAGCTCAAGAAATTGTTTAGGACGCGATAAGATAAAGCACTTTTGAAAACCGCAGCCCTTATTCCCGCTCGCTTTGCTTCCTCTAGACTGCCTCAGAAATTGGTGCAGGATCTGGAAGGAAAATCAGTCATCCAACGAACTTATCTCAGTACAGTAGGTACTGGAGTTTTTGATGAAGTTTGGGTGGTATGTGATCACGAATTGATTGAGGAACAGGTGCTTGCTGTGGGTGGGAAGGTATTTCGTAGCCAAAAAGAACATGAAAGTGGTTCGGACCGGATAGCAGAGGCACTGGCCCAAGTTGATGCCGATCTGATTGTCAATGTGCAGGGGGATGAACCCTTTCAAGATACCAAGTCCCTTCAGGATCTAGTGGCAGTTTTTACTGATTCATCAGTACAAATGGCATCCCTTTATTTCAATATTTCTCCCGAGGAGGCCGCCAATCCCAATGCGGTCAAAGTGGTTTTGGATCAGAATAGCGATGCACTTTATTTTTCAAGATCTCCCATCCCTTTTGACCGAGAGAGAAGCGGGGATTTTTCTTACAAAAAACACGTGGGAATCTATGCTTACCGAAGGGAGCTCTTGCTAGAATTCACTACCTGGCCCAAAGGGGAATTGGAACAAGTGGAAATGTTGGAGCAGCTCAGAATTCTGGAGCATGGGGTGAAAATACGCATGGTAGAAACCTCCCATCAGGCCATCGCTATTGATACAGCAGAGGATCTGGAGCGTGGAAGGAATTTCTTGCGGGAAAATCCAGTTTAAAGCTTTTTCACAAATATCCGGTTCCAAAAAAAAATCAAAGGTCCAGCGCTGGGTGAACTAAATGGCGCAGACCCGCCTGCCGAAGGCATGGCTAAATCATTTCGTGTCCGCCGCGGCGGACCGGCACTTCAGCACTCTTTACTTTGCAGCGTTTCGGAAGAAAAATGATCAAACCTTCTAGATTGTAGTAAGGACCGAAACTTCGATGTTCGTCATTCAAAATTCATCATTCGACATTAAAACGGCCGAGCGAGAGTTTCCGTCCAGAGGCTTCTTTTTGCTTCAATTGATATAAAAAACGCCGTATTTCGTAAATCGTATTTCGTCAATTCAGATTCTTCTTCGTCTTGCTGGTACCCAATCAAGGTTTCCGAACCAAAGATCAAGGCCCAGCGCTGGGGACGTTAATCCGTTTTAAATCCCTGGGTTGCACCCAGGGCTATTCAAGGTTTGACCCTTTCAGGGTCTCTTTAATTACTTCAATTTTTCCTAGAATTTCATTGCTTCAGCACTCATTTTAGGTCTGTATTTCACCGAACGAAGTGAGGTGTGTTTCACAAAGTGTATTTCGCGAAGCCTATTTCACCGAAGGTGTATTCCTTATTAGTGAGAGAAAAAGCCGTCATCCTGTAAAGTATTATGGATGGTTCTATAATTCATCATTCAAAATTCATCATTCGACATTAAAACGGCCAAGGACAGGAAAACCGTTAGAGGAATGATTTCAGGTCAATTGAGACAAAACACCGTATTTGGTAAATCGTATTTCGTCAATTCAGATTCTTCTTCGTCTTGCTGGCACCCAATACCCATTTCCAATCCAAAGATCAAGGCCCAGCGCTGGGGACGTTAATCCGTTTTAAATCCCTGGGTTGCACCCAGGGCTATTCAAGGTTTGACCCTTTCAGGGTCTCTTTAATTACTTCAATTTTTCCTAGAATTTCATTGCTTCAGCACTCATTTTAGGTCTGTATTTCACCGAACGAAGTGAGGTGTGTTTCACAAAGTGTATTTCGCGAAGCCTATTTCACCGAAGGTGTTTCCTTATTAGTGAGAGAAAAAATCATAGTTCTGTTAAGTACCATGGATGGTTCTAAAATTCATCATTCAAAATTCATCATTCGACATTAAAACGGCCGAGTGAGAGTTTCCGTCCAGAGGCTTCTTTTTGCTTCAATTGATATAAAAAACGCCGTATTTCGTAAATCGTATTTCGTCAATTCAGATTCTTCTTCGTCTTGCTGGTACCCAATCAAGGTTTCCGAACCAAAGATCAAGGCCCAGCGCTGGGATGGTTTTGTTTCTTTTTACCCAGCATTTCGCTCATCGTACCTCTTCGCTTATACTGGCCTGCCTACCTCTGGTAGGGCTAAAACATTTCGTGTCCGCCGCGGCGGACCGGCACTTCAGCACTCTTTACTTTGCAGCGTTTCGGGAGAAAAATGATCAAAACTTCTAGATTGTAGTAAGGACCGAAAATTCGATGTTCGTCATTCAAAATTCATCATTCGACATTAAAACGGCCAAGGACAGGAAAACCGTTAGAGGAATGATTTCAGGTCAATTGAGACAAAACACCGTATTTGGTAAATCGTATTTCGTCAATTCAGATTCTTCTTCGTCTTGCTGGCACCCAATACCCATTTCCAATCCAAAGATCAAGGCCCAGCGCTGGGGACGTTAATCCGTTTTAAATCCCTGGGTTGCACCCAGGGCTATTCAAGGTTTGACCCTTTCAGGGTCTCTTTAACTACTTCAATATTACCCAGGATTTCTTGCCTTCACTACTCTTTATTTCACCGAACGAAGTGAGGTGTATCTTAAGAGGCGAAGCCGACTATATCTTTCTGAACGAAGCGAAGGGTATCTATTTGAACCCAGAGAAGATTTATTAAAAGATAGCTGCGCAGATAAAGAAAGATATGGCTGTGCTAAGAAATAATGGCCTATTTCACCGAACGAAGTGAGGTGTGTTTCACAAAGTGTATTTCGAGAAGCCTATTTCACCGAAGGCGTATTTCTTATTAGTGAGAGAAAAAGCCGTCATCCTGTAAAGTATTATGGATGGTTCTATAATTCATCATTCAAAATTCATCATTCCACATTAAAACAGCCAAGAGACAGGAAGACCGTCAGAAAAATGATTTCAGGTCAATTGAGACAAAAGGCCTTATTTCCTAAATTCTACCTCGTCAATCCAAATTCTTATTGATCAAAGAAAGATCTTCGACGCGAAACTTTCAAATCCTGCAAAATACTTGACTTGACTCGGATATCGATGTTGTATGAGGTGAAGCGTCCAAAAGGAATCCAATTGACATTCATCTGCCAGCAGTGCAAATCGCGGGCAATTCCAATCATGGACTGCGTGATGACTTGATCGACCAAATTGATACCCGTATTAAAGTTGATCTTCCATTTTTCGGAGATCGACACATCTCCTGACAGCTGTACAGCAGAAGTTACGTTGCTATTTCCGTTGGTGGGTTTGCTGTAAGCTAGGTTATAGCCGACCGTAAGATTCCATGGAATATTCCAATCGATGTACTGACTGGGATCGGTGACGATTTGATTGATTTGGCTTTCTACAAATTCGTTCATGACCCCTCCCTGCTGCATAAACTGATTTGTCAGCTCATCCCTCACCTCACCCGGATTTTGGGCATTGCTAGGGTTGATGGAGGCATTGAGGTTGAAGGAGGCATTTCGGATGGTTCCAAGCCCCTGTCCGTTTTTCCAGGCAAATTGATTAACCCTACGGATAGTCTCGGTTCCTGTTGTGTTCGCAAAAGAATTAGTCGCATAGGGATCTACCGTGGCACTCATGTTGACAGAAAGCCTCCGGTCAAAAAAGCTGGTTCGGGCGCTGATCCGCACCGGAGCAAGTTGAAAGGAATCTGCCGCAAAATTGTAGGAAGTGTTGAGGTCGAAGTTTTCAATTAAAGGAATCTTTTTTGTGCTGTTTTCAGCCGTAGTATCTTCTTCGGTTATGATTTTCCCTTCCAAAACAGACCGAATTCCTATAGTCAGTGCCCTGGATTCTCCGGCAGGGGCACCACCGTACACAAATCCCTGATGTCTGTTGTAAAGTCTGGTATCTCCCGCTGCATTGGTTTGAACCTCCTGAAAGTAACCGAAATTATCTGTGGTGAAATCAGGCGTGTAGCTAAAGCCAAAGGTGGGCTGAATATGATGACGGATCGTCTGCAGCTTGCCTTTTTTGAAATTATAAAAGCCATAGAGGTTGGTCTGCATACTGAAAGAGGTGTTGTAAAAAGTCACCCGGTTGAATCCATCTTCGACAATCTGGTCTACTCGCTCTGACTCCGGATTGTAGAAAAAATTCAATCGCTGTAAATACCAAAGCTCCGTGATATTGGCCGAAGCTGATCCAGTGAAATACTTAAAAAGGGTAAAATTGGTACTGACAGGGATTCGGTGTTGAGCCCCGTTATTCGCATTTTTAAGTAGCAGGCTGAAATTCTCTGGAGTGAAAGGAATGAGATCAGGAGTGGTCGTGCCTCCCAATTCCGGATCAATGGGAGTTGGGGACTGAATTCGGTTGCTGATGGAGTTTTGAAGGTCAAAGTTCCAGGCAATATTGAGTGTCTTCAGTGGCTCAAACTTCACATTCTGAAAGGGATTCTGCCGGTTCATGGAAACATTGAATGAGGGTAGTCTGAGCCTTACCTCTCCCGTAGAAACGGATTGCGAGTGCTGGGCAGAGGCAGACATGGAGAAAGGAGTGCCTGAAAACTGCTTCGTATAGTTGATGTTTGATTGTAAATCCGACGTGACATTATTCTGAAAGTTGGTCGGATTGATCACATTATTGAAATAGGAAGTACTACCTGCATTCACGGAAGCCGAAAAGCGACCTGTACCCCGGCTTTCAGGGGTATGAGACCATGTCACCCGGAAAGTATTGTAGTCCACAGGGTTGAGTTCGGTTTCAGGTGACTGAAATTTTTGGAAATCTACATTGAAAGAACCGTTAAATCGGTAGCGCTTTTTATAGACTGATTGAGCTTTGGCACCCCATCCTCCCTTAGAATAGATATCCCCGGTCACCCGCGCATGGATGAAATCATTGAAGGCGAAGTAATATCCAAAGTCACGGAGGAAGAGACCTCGCACCTGTTCTTCTCCATAGCTGGGAAAGATGATCCCGGAAGCTTTCTCTTCAGGGGTATTTGGAATAATCCCAAATGGAAGCCCTAGAGGTGTAGGAATACCGTTGAAATAAAGATTAAAAGGCCCTGACACGACTTGTTTTCCCTCAATGGATTTGAGTTTATTGGAGGAAATATGCCAATGCGGTTCGGTCAGCTTGCAGGTGGTATAGTATCCGTGGTCTAGGTAAATGCTCCCATCATCTGTCTTTTTGATAGTCTCTCCTCGAAGGATCCCGTCTTGCTGCTCCGTGACCACATCCTTGATGATGGCCTTTTGGGTTTTGAAGTTATAGCGCATCTCCTTTCGGATTTCATAGACCTGACCTTGGTCTTTGAAAAAGGGATTGCCTTCAATATTTCCCAAGCTATCGGTGACTCCACTGGCATAGAGTTCGTTGTTTTTCCAATCGATGACGATGCGGTCTGCATCCAGTCGCATCTCGCCATACTCAAACCAAGCCCCTTTATAGAGGTATACCTTATTGGTTTCGAAGTCTGTGACGATACTATCTTCAGCAAAATAGTTGATTTCGCTCATGATCGCGCTCTGAGGCACAATATTTGTCGTATCATTTTGAGCAATTGAGTCCGCAGAATTAGTCAGTGAATCGAGAATAGATCTTTCGGGGAACTGCAGAGTATCCGGCACAGCAAGCCTTCGTTCTTGCCTCTCCGTGGTCTCTTGTGCTAAGGCCAAAAATGGCATTAGTAAAACTGAAAATAAACTCAATAGGAGTTTGAAATGCTGCACAGTCGCTCGTTCCTTAACTAGTATGTACGAAATTACGCGTAAAGTTAATTTTATTGCCCTCATGAGAAGATTCAAAACCCAAAAATTTGTTAATTCTCTTCTATTACTGATACCTTTTCTTTTCGGTGGTTTTATTCCCAATGAAACCATGATGCCTGCTTTCCGGATGAAAAAGATCGTCTTAGATGCCGGTCACGGTGGAAGAGATCCCGGAAATCTCGGTTCACGCTCCCGAGAGAAGGATATCAATCTTGCAGTCACGCTGCTGGTAGGAAAGTATTTGGAAGAAAATCTTCCTGATGTGGAGGTGATCTACACCCGCCGTGATGATAGTTTTCCTTCGCTGAAAGAAAGACCTGTCATCGCCAACAAGAACAAGGCTGACCTTTTTGTTTCGATTCACTCCAATTCAGCTGCGAATAAATCAGCTTACGGAACAGAGACTTTTATCATGGGGATGAAGCATTTCGAATCAAACTTTGATATCATCAAGAGGGAAAACTCTGTGATGATGCTGGAGGATGGCTATGAAGAAAAATATGAGGGTTTTGACCCATCATCTCCCGAGTCCTACATTATGTTCAACTTGATGTCTCAGGCTTTCTTCGAAAATTCGCTTTCCCTTGCCGATCAAGTTGAGAAACAGTTTAAAGACCGGGTAGGCCGGAAAAGCCGAGGAGTGAAGCAAGGGCCATTTTATGTGCTTTGGACCCCATCTATGCCTTCTGTACTGATTGAGTTGGGCTTTTTATCCAATTCCAACGAGGAAAGATTCTTGATGAGCAAGCAGGGGCAGGAGTACATGGCTTCGGCAATTTTCCGATCCATCCGTGACTATAAAAATCAGATTGAGGGAAGGTGAGGAGATTAAAGTTGGAAGTGGGAAGGTCGAAGTAGGAAGAGACCGTCATCACGATCCCGAGAATCGGGAGAAGCGATCTCCTTATTGAGAAAGAAATACGGGGTTTTACATCGTAGCGAGGACTATAACTTCGATGTTCATCATTCAAAATTCATCATTCTACATTAAAACGGCCGAGAGAAAAAAGATCCTCAGAGGAATGATTTCAGGTCCATTGAGACAAAAATGCCGTATTTCGTAAATCGTTTTTCGTCAATTCAAATTCATCCGTCTTTGCGAGGGCAAAATCTAAAAACTTAAAGCTCTCCTGCTTACTGTAAAGCCCGAAGCAATCTCACAACTCCACATTTCCTCCTTACCCTAGGCTAAAATATTTCGTGCTTTCAGCACTCAAGTATTTCACCGAACGAAGAGAGGTGTATTTCGTGAAGCGTATTTCACTGAAATTGTATTTCCTATTTTATTGCCTTCTTATGAACTTTCTAGTCATTAGGTGGATACATTTTTTGAGTATTTGGGATGGCCTTCGGGATTTTCGGTTTTTGCAAGGCGAGGAAATCGTTTAGGAAATGGGCTAGCTCTGAACTTGTTTCAGAGATCCGCCCATTTTTAGATTTCAGAGTCCTTCAAAAATCAAATCGAAACGAGAATATGTTTTTTCGATTCACCAGATACGATTTGAAGAAAAGACCGGGCCAAGGTCTTTTGGATACTTTTTGGCGAAAAAGTATCAAGAAAAACTCGCAAAAATCAACTATGACGGGTTGATCTGTAAAAAGGCTAACTGTAAAACTCGTACTTATCTTGCTGGAACCCAAGTAACGTTTCCAAGATAAAGATCAAGGCCCAGCGCTGGGATGGTGTTGTGTCTTTTTTACCCAGCATTTCGCTCATCGTTCCTCTTCGCTTATACTGGCCTGCCTACCTCTGGTAGGGCTAAAACATTTCGTGTCCGCCGCGGCGGACCGGCACTTCAGCACTCTTTCCAACTTCGATGTTCATCATTCAAAATTCATCATTCTACATTAAAACGGCCGAGAGAAAAAAGATCCTCAGAGGAATGATTTCAGGTCCATTGAGACAAAAATTTCGTATTTCGTAAATCGTTTTTCGTCAATTCAAATTCATCCGTCTTTGCGAGGGCAAAATCTAAAAACTTAAAGCTCTCCTGCTTACTGTAAAGCCCGAAGCAATCTCACAACTCCACATTTCCTCCTTACCCTAGGCTAAAATATTTCGTGCTTTCAGCACTCAAGTATTTCACCGAACGAAGAGAGGTGTATTTCGTGAAGCGTATTTCACTGAAATTGTATTTCCTATTTTATTGCCTTCTTATGAACTTTCTAGTCATTAGGTGGATACATTTTTTGAGTATTTGGGATGGCCTTCGGGATTTTCGGTTTTTGCAAGGCGAGGAAATCGTTTAGGAAATGGGCTAGCTCTGAACTTGTTTCAGAGATCCGCCCATTTTTAGATTTCAGAGTCCTTCAAAAATCAAATCGAAACGAGAATATGTTTTTTCGATTCACCAGATACGATTTGAAGAAAAGACCGGGCCAAGGTCTTTTGGATACTTTTTGGCGAAAAAGTATCAAGAAAAACTCGCAAAAATCAACTATGACGGGTTGATCTGTAAAAAGGCTAACTGTAAAACTCGTATTTGTCTTGCTGGAACCCAAGTAACGTTTCCAAGATAAAGATCAAGGCCCAGCGCTGGGATGGTGTTGTGTCTTTTTTACCCAGCATTTCGCTCATCGTTCCTCTTCACTTATACTGGCCTGCCTACCTCTGGTAGGGCTAAAACATTTCGTGTCCGCCGCGGCGGACCGGCACTTCAGCACTCTTTCCAACTTCGATGTTCATCATTTAAAATTCATCATTCTACATTAAAACGGCCGAGAGAAAAAAGATCCTCAGAGGAATGATTTCAGGTCCATTGAGACAAAAATGCCGTATTTCGTAAATCGTTTTTCGTCAATTCAAAATTATCATACTCCTGCCTTCGGCACTCAGGTACTTCACCGAACGTAGTGAGGTGTATTTCACAAAGTATATTTCGCGAAGCATATTTTACGTCAGGTATATTTCGCGAAACGCATTTCACCTTGGCTATATTTCTTTACTGGAGACCTAAATCGTCCTTCACCAATTCAAATTGTAATCAGATCACTTTAACCGGTTTCTTTTTCTGAAAACCAAACTTCCTTTTGTAGATTCGGGTTTGAAAATATATAAACCCAAATAACTCAATGAATTCAACCGAATCAAAAAACAAAAGTCTGGAAATACTCCTGACTGAGTTGTCAGAAAAGTACCAACTAGTCAAAAAAGGGGGCGGTGACAAGCGGATCGCCAAAGAACATGAAAAAGGAAAACTGACGGCCCGGGAGCGGATTGATTATTTGAGAGATGAGGGTTCGGATTTTTTGGAAGTTGGAGCTTTCGCAGCAGATGGTATGTACCAAGAGGAGGGAGGATGCCCATCTGCGGGGGTAGTTACCGGAATCGGATTTGTAAGTGGTCGAATGTGCATGATCGTTGCGAATGATGCCACTGTGAAAGCAGGAGCTTGGTTCCCCATGACGGCTAAAAAAAATCTTCGTGCGCAGGAAATTGCCATGGAGAATCATCTGCCCATCATTTATTTGGTAGATAGTGCAGGAGTATTTTTGCCTATGCAAAATGAAATATTTCCCGATAAGGAGCACTTTGGAAGGCAGTTTCGGAACAATGCTAAAATGTCGGCCATGGGAATCGTACAAGTCGCTGCCATCATGGGTAGTTGCGTAGCCGGGGGGGCATACCTGCCCATCATGTCTGATGAGGCATTGATCGTAGATAAAACGGGCACTATCTTCCTTGCAGGATCGTACTTGGTTCGGGCGGCCATCGGGGAATCTGTAGACAATGAAACCCTTGGTGGGGCTACCACGCATTGCGAGATATCAGGCGTGACAGATAATAAATTTGACACGGATCAGGATTGCTTAGATGCTATCAAGCGGATTTTTGATAAAATGGGTGCCTCCGAGAAAGCTGGCTTTGATCGGGTAGAAGCGAAGGAACCCGCGATTTCTGCTGATGAAATGCTCTCAAAATTCCCAATCGACCGAGTCAAGCCTTACGATATGCTTGAGGTCCTGAAAGGACTGGTTGATGGAGGAGAAATCGATGAATACAAAAAGGACTATGGAAAAACCCTGATCTGCGCAACTGCCCGTATCGATGGTTGGGCTGTTGGAATCATTGCCAATCAGCGGAAGGTGGTCAAAAATGCCAAAGGCGAGATGCAAATGGGCGGGGTGATCTACTCCGATTCGGCGGACAAGGCAGCGCGCTTTATTATGAATTGCAATCAGCGGAAAATCCCTTTGGTTTTCCTTCAGGATGTCAGTGGATTTATGGTAGGGTCTAAAGCCGAACACGGAGGAATTATAAAGGACGGAGCCAAAATGGTCAATGCCATGTCCAATTCCGTGGTGCCGAAATTCACCATCGTTCTTGGAAATTCTTATGGAGCGGGTAATTATGCCATGTGTGGAAAGGCCTATGATCCACGCTTGATCTACTCTTGGCCTACTGCCCAAATGGCCGTGATGTCAGGAGCTTCTGCTGCCAAAACCCTGCTTCAGATCAAGGTTTCATCTTTGAAAAAGACAGGAAAGGAGATAAGCCCTGAGGATGAAAAGGCACTTTTGGAAGAAATAACCAATAAATACAATGAGGAACTCAGTCCTTTCTATGCAGCAGCTAGACTCTGGGTGGATGGAGTGATTGATCCTCGGGAAACCCGAAAGGTCATTTCCATGGGAATAGCCGCTGCCAATCATTCACCCATCACTGAACGGTTTAATGTCGGAGTCATTCAGACATAATTTGACTATTTCAAATTCAGCTAAAATTTGGTTTAGAGCTAATAACATTATGTAACTAGTAAGTGGTAAATAGTGTCTTAGGTGAGAAATCCATCACGAATTCCACTTACTTTTTACCATTTACCTATCAGAATTCACCTTGGAAATTTCACTTCACAAACTCAATCCTTCATATATTTTTTTTAAATTAAATCAATGAGCGAACTCAGTCCTTCTGAATTGAATGCTTTGGTCACCCTCCTGGATGATAGTGATCAGGAAGTGAAAACCCACGTCCGTGATCGAATTATTTCCTTGGGAGCGGAAATCATCCCTTTTTTGGAAAAGAAATGGGAAAATAGCTTTGACCCGGGTATTCAGCGGGAGATTGAGTTTCTGGTGCATGAGCTTCAGTTTTTGCAACTGAAAGAAAGGCTGGAAGAATGGAAAAAGTCTGAAGATAAGGACTTGCTAACAGGACTTTGGATCATCAATACCTATCAATATCCTGACCTGGAGTTTGAAAAGCTTAACGCGGACATGCATCAGATTTACTTTGAAGTGTGGACAGCTTTTAAATCAGATTTGGGTCCTTATGACCAAATCCGGATCATCAACAATGTCTTGTTCAATTCTCTGAGATTTTCCGCCAATACCAAAAACTTTCACTCTCCAGCCAACTCCATGCTTTCATCGGTTTTGGATACTAAAAAAGGAAACCCCATTTCTCTTTGCGCGATCTACATGCTAGTCGCTCAGAAATTGGGTCTGCCAGTCTACGGAGTCAATCTTCCCAATCTATTTGTTCTGACCTACAATTCCGCTGACATCACTTTTTACATCAATGCCTTCAATAAGGGTTTGATATTCCGAAGACAGGATATCTACAATTATTTGGAGCATTTGAAAATCGCACCCAAAGAGGAATTTTTTGAGCCGACAGATTCCCATCAGATCGTGATGAGATCCCTGCGGAACTTAGCCTTTGCTTTTGAAAAATTAGGTGAAGCTGAGAAGGTGCTGGAAATCCAAGAGCTTCTTCAGATTCTTGAAAGCTGATTAGAAACTTCTCAGGTTACAGCCTGTAGCCCGAACTTGAGCGGGGCTAGGCATATTTCCTCCCAAAAACTGATTGATGGCACGCTCGAGAAAACGCTCGCTGACCGCATTTTCCGCTTGGGGATTATTATCGATCGCGCCATGATAAATGACCTTGGGTATGTCCTCCTGTTTGCTAATCAAAAAAGCTTCCGGGATTTTTACTACTCCCAAGCCTTGATTCGCCTCAGTTCCTGATTGTATAAAGAATGGCATATTCATCCCGGAGGAATCGATGTAGTTTTTAAGTTCTTCTGCAGATGCCTTTGAATCGGAATGAATCAAAGCGAAGCGGAAGCCTTGATTACTGAATTTAGTCCGAAGTGCCTTGATCCTTCCTTCATACATTTTGGTAAAAGGACAATTCAGGTCAAAATAGATCAAAATCAGTCCTTTCTGATCGGTAAGCTCTGCGATGGTTTGTGTCTTGCCTGTCACTGCGTCCTTGAGCGAAATGTCTCCTAGACTCTGTGCGACTATGGCCTGAGAAATGATAAAAAAGGAAAAAGCGAAAAGTATTTTAAGGTTCATGCTACCAAATGGTGTAAGTGAGAATGACGTCCTGGATTTTTTCCACCCGAACTTGATAATGATGATCTGCAAATTCCGTTCCTCGAATTTTTCCCTTGATGAGTTGCGCATCCGGCTCGAAAGGTTCCAATAGAATGTTTTCCCTGAAAGAAACTCCTTTTTTTCCCTGACACTTGAAAATGGATTCTTTGGCAGACCAGGCCATGGTGTAGTGGACGGGGTCCTTTGTCAGGAAATCCAGTTCCTTTTGATCCAAGAATCGAAAGCCGATCCGAAGGATTTTTTCCCTGACCAAATCCATATCAATACCAACGGGAAGATCGCGGTGAAAAATCGCTCCTGCGTAGCCCTGCGTGTGACTTAAGCTTACCTGACCTCCTCCTTTCATGACCTGGGATTTGCCATGTTCATCCTTGAAAAAACCCGGATAAGGGATGTTCAGAGCGTCCATGGCTTCCTTTATAGCCATTCGGGAAGATGCCCATTCTTTCCGTTTTTCTTGGTGAGAAATATTTGCATAAGATAGCTTTTCGCGGAAGCTGAGGAAATCTAATTGATCCATAGGCTGGTCCTGAATATTCTTTAGAACCAAGACCGATTGGGAATCAATTTTTTCTATTTTTGTTTGCATAGGCCGAAAGGGCGTTGCTAAGTAGAAGCCAATATATGTCAAAAATTCAAGTTAATAAATTACACAGTCTCACCGGGCACAATGACTGTATCTATGCTTTGACCGAAGGATCTGATCATCGGTACTTTTATACGGGTGCAGGTGATGGAATGGTGGTAGAGTGGGACTTGGACAATCCCAAAGACGGTAAACTCATCGCCAAATTACCGCATTCCGTCTATTCACTAGCGATCGATCATCAGCGAAATTACTTAATCATAGGACATAATTTTGAGGGGATTCATGTCATAGATCTTAACGAAAACAAAGAGATTTGGTCCCTGAAAATGACGGAATTTGCCATTTTCCATATTACCGTGGTAGGTGACCAAATTCTTGTAGGAGATGGAGATGGAGTTTTAACGATTGTCGATATTTCTTCCCGCGCTGTGAAGAAGCATATCAAGCTGAGTTCGAAAAGCATTCGTGTGATGGATGTGGCAGTGAATAAAATGCACCTGGCACTGGGGCTATCTGATCATAGCGTTAAAATTTTGGATTTAGCTGAGGATTTCAAACCCATTGCCAATCTAAAGGAACACAGCAATTCGGTTTTTGCCCTGCGCTATTCACCTGACGAAAGCTACTTGGTCAGCGGTTCTAGAGATGCTCATTTGAAGTTTTGGAAAACTGCCCCTTACGATCTGGAGGAAGATGTGGTCGCCCACATGTATGCTATTAATTTCCTGGATTTTAGGGAGGATGGACGGCTTTTGGTCACTTGCTCCATGGATAAATCCATCAAAATATGGGACCCGGAAGACAGAAAATTATTGAAAGTCATCGATAAAGCACGGAATGCCGGGCACGGAACCTCAGTCAATAAGGTCATCTGGAGTAGTTACTCGAATGATATTATCTCCATTTCTGATGATCGGACCATTTCCATTTGGAATCTAGCAATACAACAAGAAATATGAAATCAAGTCTGCCTGATGTAGATAGGCATGGAGAAATTTGACATACAGAGGGATGCTCCGATACATCGGGGTAATCATGCGAACTGCCTACCGACAGATAGGGATTCCATGGGACCGCTGAAAAAACAACTATAGACACATGAAAATATCACCGACCGAAATACGCAAGAAATCCTTTGAGACCGGCTTCCGAGGCTATGAAAAAAAGCAAGTAGAGGATTTTTTGGAGCATGTGAGCCAAGCCTATGAGCAGCTCAATCAGGAAAATCTTGAATTGAAAAGTAAACTTCAGCAGACAGAAGCAGAAGCCAAGCGACTCAAGGATGTGGAGGATTCGCTTTTCAGGACTTTGAAGACCGCCGAAGATACTGGAGCTAGTATTATCGAAGAGGCAAATGCAGCAGCCGATCAAATCATCGAAGAGGCAAATGTAAGCGCAAAGAATGCGAATGATTACGCAGATAAGATCATCGGCGAAGCAAAGATAAAGGCCGATGCTGATGCAGCAGTCATCATCGCAGCTGCTGAGAGCAAAGCTAAAGAAACGATCGTGGAACTCAGAGAAAGTATGCAAGGCTTGGTTAGAAGCTACGAAAGCTTGGTCGAGCAGCGGGAGCTTTTGGTCAAAAGTCTTCGCAGGATATCGCAGGATATGCTGAATCAGATTGATCTTTCTGACGCACATTTCAATCGGATCGACGCGAAGGCCCACGCTCGGGCAGTAGATGAATTGAGTCGTTCGCAGGCTTTTACATTTGCCAATATTGAATCGTTGACTGAGCAGCTTTCCCAATCAATGGGCAACACTCAAGTGAAAGTAGAGGAGGAAGTGGTAGAAGATCCAATGGAGGAAATGGAAATCATCGAGGAGGAAATCGAAATCGAAATCCACGATAGCACTCCGGATGTGCAGCCCGAAATGGATGGGGAAGAAGAAGTGTCTAAGGAATCTGAGGAACTTCAGCAGCAATACAAAGAGACCAAGAAAGCGGAGATTAAAAAAAATCAGCAAGCTCCTTCCAAACCACAAGACGATGCAAATCAATCGGGATCATTTTTTGACCAATTTGACTGATGGGAAAAGTATCGCTGGAAGGAATAGAATTTCACGCCTATCATGGTGCCTATCCGGAAGAGTCCATTCTAGGAAATCGATTCACCTTAGACCTCGAGTTGGAGACCGAATTTAGGGATGCCATGCTTCATGATGACCTGAAAGCGACAGTTGATTATTCTGTGCTGTATCGAATCATCAAAGGCAGAATGGATGTCAAAGTCAAACTTCTCGAACATTTGGGTCACCTCATCGTGCAAGATATTTTGGAGGTCTATCCAAAAACCAAGGAGATTCGACTTACACTCAAAAAACATGGTCCTGCTCTAGGTGGATTGGTGAAGTATTCAGCCGTTCAAATTCAATACCCGGAAGATTATGCGTAATTCCATTTTTGCTTTTTCAATTTTCATTTTGTCTCTTCAGTCTCTAATGGGGCAGGGAGTCCCGTACCAGCTATTTGATTCCAAAGGCAAGGCCATAAGTTTCGAAAAGATGGCTAAGGAGTCAAAAAAAGCAGATCTCGTATTCTTTGGTGAGCTGCACAACAATAGCCTAGCTCATTGGCTTCAGTTGCAGGTTTTTAAATCCCTTTCGGAGAAAAACGACCGTCTCGTATTTGCCTCAGAGTTTTTTGAACGAGATGATCAGCTTTTGATCGATGAGTGGATGGCTAGCAAAATTTCCGACAAGAATTTCGAATCCGAGGCCAAGCTTTGGAACAATTATCAGACTGATTACAAGCCGCTGATGATTTTTGCCAAAGAAAACCAGATCCCTTTCATCGCTTCCAATGTACCCAGACGATATGCATCGCTTGTCAGCAGGGAAGGTATTGAAACTTTGGATTCCTTGAGCGATGAAGCCAAAGCCTATTTCGCTACGCTTCCAGTTGCAATTGATATCACGCTTCCAGGCTATGAAGCTATGCGAGGGATGATGCACGGGGCACCGGGCAATTCAGATTATATGATTCAGGCCCAGGCACTCAAAGATGCCACGATGGGAGAATCACTTTTTGAATCCCTAAAGCAAGGAAAACAAATCTACCATGTCAATGGCTCCTACCATAGCAAAGAAGGAGAGGGCATTCTGTGGTATGTCAAAAGGAGTTTCCCGGACAAAAAAATCATCAATATCCATACGGTAGAGCAAGATCAACTGGATAGCTTGGATGAGTCCAATGCCTCTGGAGGGGACTTTATAATCGTATTGCCTAAGGACTCGCATAAGTCATACTAAGATGTACACCAAAGCGGAGCTCTCCCGAATCCGAAAAAGCTTCTGGACGGCTTTTGGTGCCTATATGCGTCCTATTTCCAATGCTCAAGGTCGCCGGGTCAACTGGCAGAATTATAAGACAGGGGTCAAGGAAATTTATTTTCGGATGAAAGCTGAGCGAGGCTTCGCGTCAATTGGAATTGAAATCACGCATCGGGATGAGGAGCTTCAGGAACTGTTTTTTGAACAGTTTGGACAGCTTCGTAAAATCTTGGAAGAAAGTACTAAGGAAGCTTGGGATTGGAAGCTGCACGAACAAAATGAATTTGGTCAGGTGATTTCCAAAATCGAAAAAGTCAAACTTGGAGTCAATGTGCTAAATGAAGAAGACTGGCCGGAGATCATCAGCTTTCTAAAACCCCGGATGATTGCCTTGGATGAGTTTTGGGATTTGGTAAAGCCGGGTTTCGAGGATTATTAATGGTCTTGATAGCTGTTTTTTTATTTGCTATTTGCCATAAGCTGATCCAAAGTAGATTTGATTTCTTTAGAATTCAATATTTCATTGGCTGTTAAAACACCTGTGCCTGTCCCCATCCAAAGCACTTCGTTGGTTTTTGCATCCTGAATCAGAAAAATCACCTTTCCATATTGTCCTGATTTTTTATAGTCATAAGAATTAACTCCCTCTGGACTAACTCCACCACCTGTACCAACTAACTCTTGTTCAAAATTTACTGAAGCAACAACGCTTTGTATCAATAATTCGGGATTTTCTTCAACTTTCGAGAATCCATTTTGAATTAGTTTTTTTTCAAAAATCCGATTTAATTGAACAATATCTTTTGAAGCGTTAGTCTGTGCGATGACTTTAAATGTGCTTTTACCAACTAAATCCTCAGACTTACTAACTAGGTCGTGTACTAATATGGGTTCGGAGTTTTTTCGAGCATCTGAAGTAACCGAATCTGAGACTCTACAAGAGGCTAAAGAAAAAGCAGCAAGGACGAATACATATAGATACCTCATGATTTTTAAAAATTTTGAACATTATCAGTACGTTAAAATATCGAAATAGTTCGGTGTTTTTGTTTTCCAGAGGAAGAATAAATTTAGGGGTCTTTTTTTTACTATACCATGGCCCATTTGGTCTTACTTTGGAGCTTTAAAATTGAATCAGTTCATTAAAAACGTTTTTTTGTGGGTCTTTTATAAAATTGACGAGAAATCCATAAAGGTGATCGCTACTAAATTCAGGGACAAACAGTTTGGTAAAGATTATGATTTGAACTGGAAATTTTCGGCGATAGGGGCCCTGCGAGATTTTCGGTTTTGGAGTGCTTGGCTAACCCGTTAAGAAAATGACTTAGTCCCGAGCTTGTCTCGGGAATCCAGTCATTTTTAGGGTGGCAAAGCAGGACAAAATTCCGCTGTGCACCAATTAAAAGTGAACAGAAAATGCTTCCAGCGGAAAGAAAAGATCGGGGCCAAGACTTTTGGATACTTTTGGTCTTCAAAAGTATCGAAGAAAGAAAAGAGTTGGATATCTCCGGAAAGGTTAGAAAGAGATGGGGATCAAATCAAGTCTTTACTTTTTTTCGAACTGAAATTTTCTCAAACAGGTTTACATCAAAATCCTCAGATTAAAGTATTTTTCTGAGTTTCAGAATTGATAAATGAAGATCTTGGTTGTCTACTCATTAATTTAAGAGTAGGAGATTCTTAATTAGATTTCTAGGAGCCCAGAAAGTGGGAGAATTTTAGATTGGAAATAATATTTAACTCAAATAATCAAAATATACTTTCCCACTAAACCTAAGGCTTCAAGGATTATTAAAAATCCATTCGTGTGTATTCAAAAGCAGCAACACTCGATTGGTCCCCACTTTCCAATTCCACCCAAACGGTCAAGTTATCGCCTTCCCTCTTCATCGTCAATCCATCCAACCAAATCGTCTGGTCCTCGATTTCAATTAGACGGAATTCTACCCATTCATCTTTATCTTCCCAAGCTTTCAAATCTGCGCTGAAGTGCTTTAGCTTCAAGGTCATAGATTCATTTTCTTCACTTAGGAAAAACAACTCACTAAAAATAAGCTTTCCCTGATCAAAAAAACGAAAAGTCCCCATCATTTGCCCGTCTCTAGCAGGAAGCCAAACTTCCTCACAGTCTCCACCCAAGCCGGGACCTGACCAAAACCCTTCTAGCCACGCTACTTGTGAAAGATTTCCCTTTCCAGGAGGCTGTCCGTCCCGGAGTCTTTTTACTTCCTGAGCATTGGCAGCAAAGCAAAGGGTAAAGAGGATTGGAAGAATAAAGCAACGTTTCTTCATGGCTTGGTGCTTTCCATGAATTTACAAATAAAAGCTATTGATCGTGTCTTTTTGGCAGGTCTGGATTGACAAAAGTGAATCCCCGAGCTTCATCTCCTTCAAAAAAGTCAATCTGCATTCCCATCAAAAACATGTAATGACGTTTTTCTATTAAAACAGGGATACCGTTGATTTCGAATTTTTGATCCTCTTCTTTTGGTTTGTCAAAGCCCAAAGCATAGGACATTCCCCCACATCCGCCGCCTTTGACTCCCACTCGGAGGAAATAATCCAAAGGAATATTTTTGTGCTGAATGATGTTTTTGATTTCAGCTTCTGCTTTTTCGCTAATACTTATCGGGGTGAGCATGTATTTCGAATGTTTTTGGCAGGAAATTGGTTCGAAGACTTTACAAATTTACACAAGGATACGTTTATAAGGCCGGATAATTTTAGGATATTCGGACATTCTAGATCTGATTTATGAACTATTTAGTAGAATTACTCAAGATTGTACTCCCTGCAGGAGTGGTGCTTTATGGCATGTACTTAGTCATCGTGTCGTTTATCTCCAAAGAGCGTGAAAAAATGCTCATTGAGTTGAAAACCCAAAACTCGCAGACTATTCTACCAGTAAGACTTCAAGCAGCTGAGCGTTTGTGCCTTTTGCTGGAGCGTATCACTCCAAATAATCTGGTCCGACGTGCCAATGCCTCCGGGATGACTGCCGCAGAGTTGCATTCCGTGCTTTTGTCTGAAGTGCGGGAGGAGTTTAGCCATAATTATTCCCAACAGGTTTATTTCTCAGAGGAAACTTGGGAAGCTGTCAAAAGAGCGATCGAGGAAGTCACGACCATTATCAACCTAAGTCGTCAAGGCCTCGGAGAAGAGCAATCAAGGGGTATGGATTTGGCCAAAGCCATATTCGCTTTGTCCTTGGAACGAAAAAATGACGCCATTGCTTTTGCTTTAAAGCAGGTCAAGTCAGAGATCAATATATATTACTAAAAGCCATGTCAAAAATCAGCGATAAAGCCCATCAGCTACTCGATCAAGCCAAAGCCCTATTTGGTAAGCAGGTAGAAGGCTTGGCCCAAAAAGAAGGAAAGGTCAAAGAATTGATTGCTGGAGTAAAGCAAAAGCTGGTAGACTTTGGAGGGAATCCCCGTGTCAAGAAGTTGGTGGAGCCGATTTCCATTTTTATTCGTATGCTCAAGGCTCATTTCTCCGGTGTCAAAAAGCTCTCGAGCTCAACCTTGGGCTTGGTTGTTTTGGCCTTGGTTTATTTTTTATCTCCTATAGATATCATCCCGGATTTTCTGGGAGTTTTTGGCTTTGCTGATGATCTTTCGGTGATTTTGGCTGTCTTTGCAAAGCTCAAAGATGAAGTGGAGGAGTTTTTGGACTGGGAACGAACTCAGCTGTAAATCCTGCTGTTAGTCTCACAAATCCATCCACCCATCTATGCTGGAACAAGTGACTAAAGTGCAAACAATCACCGCCGATACCATTGCCGGGGCGATGACTTATCAAGAGTATAAAGATCTGGCTGATAGACTTTTTGCTCAAGGGAAAACGACAGGAGAGAATCAATCCCACGCTTATATCGATTATACTCGAATTGCTATCCAACGAATGCGCAAATGGGATAAAATCGCTAAAGTATCGGAGCGAATGGTAGAAAAGGTTAAGAAACTTCCTCCTCAGATTTGGCTGATAATCACGGAGGCTTGGTGCGGAGATGCTGGTCAAAACATTCCTTACATCTATAAACTTGCCGAGTTTAACACCAATATTCAGGTCAGATTGATTCTTCGGGATGAAAACCTGGATATCATGGACGCTCATCTTACAAACGGAGCTCGATCCATACCAAAATTGGTCGCTTTGAGCCCTGGATTGCAGCGAGAGTTTTTTACTTGGGGACCGAAACCACAGTATCTGATCGAAAAGCAGAAAGCTTTTAAGAATAATCCTGATGGAAAGTCTTTTCAGGAATACATCGAAGAAGTACATTTTTGGTATGCCAAGGACAAAAATCAAACCTTGGAAAAAGAAATGGAAGCTTGCTTTGAAAATGCTTTTGGAATATGAACATAGCCCTTATTTCTGGTACTTCCGGGCTTATCGGAATGCAATTGTTACATCAATTACTGAAAAGTAATTCTTTTGATTACATCATCAGCGTAGGTCGAAGGACGCTTGCCTTGAAGGATCCAAAGCTCATTCAGATTTCAGGTGATCTTTCAAAGATTCAGGAATGGGATTGGCAGAATGAAATCAATTCTCAGAGCCTAGGCGGGGAATATCAAGAATTAGTGAAGGCTATCGAAAATGAAAACTGTGAGGTTTCAGCTTTTTGTTCTTTGGGGACCACCATCAAAAATGCAGGCTCAAAGGAGCGGTTCTTTGAAATTGATCATGATTTAGTAATCGGCTTTGCAAATTGGGCAAAAAGCTTGGGGGCCAAATCCTTTCATTATGTCTCGGCTACCGGGGCAGATGCCGATTCATCCATTTTTTACAACAAAGTCAAAGGTCAAACCGAACAGGATTTACAACAAATCGGGTTTGATCGCTTGAAGATTTATCAGCCTTCTCTACTATTAGGAAATCGTTCCGAATTTCGTTTTGGGGAGCAAGTAGCCACCATTCTAATGAAACCATTGGTATGGTTAAAGCTTTTCAAAAACTTCCGTCCTATCTATGATTATCAGGTAGCCAAATCCATGGTTTTGGTCGATACAGACTCGAAAAGAATAGGACTGGAGCGCGTCAGTTCGGGCGAAATGCAGGACCTAACTGCCAAAAAATAAGATGATAGCAGTAATCCAACGGGTATCCGAAGCTTCGGTCAAAATAGAAGGTAAAATCAAATCTGAAATTGGATTAGGTTTGATGATTTTGGTGGGGATTGAGGATGCAGACACAGAAGAAGATATCGAGTGGCTATCTAAAAAGATGGTGAACCTGCGTATTTTTCCGGATGATCGGGAGGTAATGAATCGAAGTTTGCTGGATGTAGGAGGGGATATTTTATTGATTTCCCAGTTTACTTTACATGCGAGTACCAAAAAAGGAAACCGTCCTTCTTACATTAAAGCGGCCAAGCCTCCTGTAGCGATTCCACTTTACGAAAAGATGATCCAAGCTCTTGAAAGGGAATTAGGAAAAAATATTGGAACGGGTGAGTTTGGTGCCGATATGAAAGTCGCTTTAATAAATGATGGACCGGTGACTATTACCATTAACACAAAGAATAAGGTATAAAAAAAGTGCCCAAAATCGAATTAAGGGCACTTTTAATTGCTTTTGTAGGCCTATTCTACTTTTACGTAACCTTTTGGTTTGTATAGGATCTCTCGCTCAGCGATGTGAATACCTTCACCAGCTTCTGTATTTAATCTGGCTACAATTTGGTCTCTTACAGAATAAGGGTCTCCTACTAATGCTACTCCATATCCTAGATCTCTAAGTGAACCTGCAGTAATTCGGCTGAGTGGATTGACACCTAGGTTTAAGAATCCTGTCATTAACTCGTTATCCAGGATGTCTTCACTCCAATGAGAAAATGCTGTACCTGGTCCTGCTGCTGCACCTTCTATAGGAAGGGCATTGTCTCCACCCGCTGCTCTCCAGTGGATGTTTCCAAATCTACCTGTGAAAAATGGATTTTCTTCAGTTCCTGCTACAAGTTGCCTTTCAAAGTTCACCCCATCAAAAGTCAAATCCCAAACAGTACCAATACCTAATACGTGCCCCATTTCATGGATAACTACTTCATCAAAAAGATTAAATGCTTCCAGAACTGCTAAATCTGAGGTATCAAAGAACATAAAACCTGACAGCGGTAAATTATCTGCAAGTCGAATAAAATTGGGTCCTGCAGCTCCTAAGATATTACCTGGTCCATCGATATCTTGAAGTACAACTTCAATGACTATGTCATCCACTTGCTCTCCTGGTGGGACTATAAAAAAAGGGCCGAGAGCTGAGGGAATTGGACCTGCAATATTGGGTACATCTTTGATAATGATTTGCTCCCATCTAGCAGCAGACTCCCTGAAGACTTGTTCTTGAGCAGCAGTCACTGGTGTCAAAAATTCTAATTGGATATTAAAACGGACACGCTCGGATCCACCACCTCTTCTCCTTGCATTAGCATCAGCTAGGGATTCGTCAGCCTTTGGTACAGTAATGACTACAGGCTCTCCTTGCGGTTGCTTAGGCAATTCAAATGTTCGGTTCTGATCCACTGCTTGTGTTTGGATGACAGTATCCTGACTTAATTCAGAACATGCGGTGAAAGCCAGAAGCCCAGCTGCGGTAGCTAAGGTAAATCCTAAAGAGGACCTCCCAGATTGTGGTTTAAAGAAGCGATTGAAACCAAAGGGAATCTCTCGCATGTTTGAAAATTTTGGCATAAGATGATTGTTAGAGTTAGTAAAAGATAATTTTTAAAACTTAAGTCAATATAAAAACTGGAATTTTATATTAAAAATTAAATACGAAAAAATATAATTATTTTAATTTAATAATGCTTTTAGTATCATTTTAAATGCAAAAATGTTGCATTAAATAATCATGCTTTCATTGGGAGTGAATTTTAATTTTTGGTTTTTTTCGTTAATTCAGTCTCAAATTTTCTATTCCATTTCAAATAAAACTCCATTTGATTGTCTGATCCTCTCATAAAAATATCCGATGCACAAATAATTTTTAAGGGAATAAACGCCTTTTCAAATTTGGATTTTGGTTGGGATTCTGATGAAAGTTGGGCTATCCTAAGCGAATCAGGCTGGCTACAAACTGCCTTTCTGGAAACCCTACGCGGGAATACAGTTGTCAAGTCAGGAACTGTCACTAGACCTTTTGCCGATCCATATTTAAATGCAAAAAGACGGCGGAAGGAAGTGGCCAGTTTTAGGGACCTCATGGCCTATGTATCCCAGCGCTATGAATTCAGAAATAAATTCAATCAGCAAAACTTCTATTTTCAACAGCGCTTCAATTCAGCTGAATCAGAGGAAACAGAAACAGTAGAAAAATATTTATCAACCGTTCAGTCCAAGCAAGATGGACCCTGGACTCTGGAAAAGGTACTTGTACTACTAAACTTGAAGCACCTTCGTGAGGAATCACTGCTTAAACTTTCCAATGGAGAAACTAGACGCTTGGCTATTGCAGCAGGATTGATGCGTCAACCCGATATTTTCTTGATGGATCATCCAACCACAGGGTTAGACATAAAAAGCCGGGAAGCTTTTGGGGAGATAATTAATGCCATTCAAAAGGCAGGAGTTCAAATCTTGATCACCTGCAATCCGCAGGATATTCCTGCGGGTATTCAGAAAATTGGACTTCTGGATTACACAGGTTTGGCTAAAGTATGGGACGCGAATCAATTCTCCATCACTTCCAAACTTCAAAAAGAAATAGCCTGGAATTGGGCTTTATTGCAAGAATTATTGCCCCAAGAAAAACTAATACCTGAGACCATACTAGCTCTTCAAGATGTCACTATCAGCTATCAAGGCAAGACTATTTTGGACTCAGTCAACTGGAAGCTAAAAGCTGGAGAACGTTGGCTTTTGAAGGGAGCAAATGGATCGGGAAAGTCCACGCTAATTTCACTCCTGATTGGTGAAAATCCTCAGGCATATTCTCAGAATATTTGGCTATTCGGTCGGAAAAGAGGGACAGGGGAATCCATTTGGGACATCAAGAAGCCCACCGGCTTTGTCGCTCCTGAATTGACGCGTTTTTTCCCCTCCAATCAAACCTGCAGAAAAGTAATCCTGAGTGGTTTATTTGATACCATGGGTTTGTTCAAAAAAGTCAGTGCCGAGGAAGAAGAACTGGCTTTGAAATGGATGAAGGTATTTGAACTAGAGTCTTTGGCTAATCAACCCATTCACAGAATTTCTTTGGACCAACAGCGCTGGGCCCTTCTCGCCCGTGCTTTGATCAAAAAGCCGCGGCTTCTTATTTTGGATGAAGCCTCTCAGGGGCTAGATTTGGCCCAGCGTAAGCTTTTTACCGATACCATACAAAAGCTATGTGAGCTCTCAAACATCAGTTTGATTTTTGTCAGCCACTATCCCGAGGATGTGCCGGATGCTGTAGATCAGATTTTCGAATTACCATCAAAATAACCTTCCTTCCGAATTCAAAAGATCAAACTGGTTATTGAAGGAAAAAACGTAATTTATTTTTCAAAACCATCATATGAATTCGAGAAGAAAATTCCTGCAAAAAATGGGTTTGGCCTGGATGGCTCCTGCAGCATGGAATAGCTTGGAGTTTCCAGGTCTATCAATCCCTCTATACCAACAATCCTGGGACCAAATTCGCCTTCAATTCCCATTGGAAAAAGATCGTATTTATCTGAATAATGGAACATTTGGACCTTCTCCTTTTCCGGTGCTCAAAGCGGTTCAAGATTCATTTGACAAAACCAATCGGACCGGAAATTATGGGAATCCAGGATCTGGAAGGGAGAAAATTGCTGAGTTTTTTGGGGTAAAGTCAACTGAGATTTCCTTGACTCATAACACTACGGAGGGGATCAATATCATGGCACAGGGCCTTCCTTTCCAAGCCGGGGATGAAGTAATCGTGACTACACATGAGCATGCAGGAAATGCTATCCCTTGGCTTAACCGCATGAGTTTGGATGGAATTGTGCTTCGGGTATTTGAGCCAAAGGATACACAGGAGGAAAATTTTAAAGCGATCAAAAATCTAGTCTCTTCCCGGACCAAAGCTATAGCCATACCCCATGTGACTTGCACGACGGGCACAGTTTTTCCCATTCGGCAGATTTCTGAATTTGCCAGAAAAAAAGGGATTTGGACGGCCATAGATGGCGCTCATGGTGCCGGTACTTTTGACTTAAATCTCAAAGATCTGGGTTGTGACTTTTATGCAGGTTGCTTTCATAAATGGATGCTGGGACCCAATGGTTCTGGTTTTCTGTACGTGCGGGAAAACCTGCTTGATAGCTTGCAGGCAATTTATGTTGGAGCTAAATCAGAGAAAAGTTGGGTTTTGAATGAGCATGAGACAAGTTTCGGTGGCTATACTGATTCTGCCCATCGCTATGATTACGGTACACAAAGCACACCCTTGCATGAAGGGGTGGTAGCTGCTGTCGATTTTCATCAGCAAATAGGAAAGGCTAGAATAGAGGCAAGAATTCGGGAGCTTAATAATTATTTGTTTGACGGTCTCAGCAGCATAGGCAATCTGGAAATTTTGACTCCAAAGGAACAGAATTCCCGTCTTTGTGTTGTCACGTTTAGGGTGCAAGGCAAAAGTCTGCAAGAAATGACCTCTTCATTGGGGGCGAATCGTATCCGGGTAAGGGGAATACATGAAGCTAACCTCAACGCGATTCGTATCTCGACACATATTTACAATAGTTTTGACGAATTAGATCGCTTATTTGAATCGGTTTCGCAAATTTGAAGTGGTGTAAGATAATCCAGTTAAAAATCCCTCTTAAATTTTTCCGCAGAAAAAAAAATCAGAATGACCTTTAAGGAAATTGTTCGTAAAACGGAAGCGCTAAATGATCAAAGCTCCCCGCTAGGTTTGGTCTGGCTGGTTGATCGTATTAGACCCCCAAAAAATAATCTGCTTGTAGTCAATCAGAAATTGCAGGAGCTGATTGATGAAATTTATGAAAACCCAAAGGAGCGACAAAGCTTCATTGCGTACATGCATGACTTTGTTTGTTCCAAACATAGTATTCAGCTTTTTACCGATTCGGGAATTCAGAGCGGAAAGGGTTTTTTTACCGAGGCGTTTGACCGACTCTATGCTTGGTTCTTGCCACCGATTTATGGAGAGACGGACCACACGAAAAATTTCGGAGAAATCTTTCGGAAGAATTGGGATCATAAATGGATTAATGTAGTTCCGCTCGATTATTGGGTCAAGCTTTTCAATGCTTTGGAAATCCGAGAGATGGAAAATCTTGCCATGGATTCCCGAATGATCAACCAATTACTCAATAGTGTCTTAGTTGTTTCTCAACGAGTAGCTGCTATGGGGCTGGATCCGGAAATTTTGAGAAAACTTCCGGAATTGGAAGAATTCAAGTCACCGTATGTGGTTCAGAATAAGGAGATTTTTGATTATCTCGATCGCTATCAGGAGGATGAGAACTTTGAGCGTACTGACCAAAATCCCGATTACAAGCACATTCAAGTGATGCTGACGCAGTGCCAGGATTATGTGCAACTCATCCGGAAAAATAAACGCCGATTTGGGGCAGATATAAATCTCACATACCTGCTCAATCGCTTGGAAGAAAACATCGAGAGGCTACGGATATTGATTCGTCTTGCCGTCCATCTGGAAAACAAAAAAGAGTTTGAATCAGAAGTTGATTTCTTGAAAATTCTGGTAAAATCAGAAAATAAAAAGTATTCGCTGAGTGATCATTTCAATAAAAACGTCCGTTTGCTCGCTTTTCAAATCACCGAGCATGCAGGTCAGACAGGTGAGCACTATATTGCTAATACCGGCGCTGAATGGCTAAAAATGCTATTTAAAGCTATGGGAGGAGGATTGATCGTCGGATTTTTATCTCTTATCAAGGTTTTCATTTACTATATGAAAGCCTCACCTTTTGGCGAGGCGTTTCTATATAGCATGAATTACTCGCTGGGATTTATAGGAATCCATCTTACCCATTCTACTTTGGCAACTAAGCAGCCTGCCATGACAGCATCAAAGCTTGCAGCTGCTCTCGATGAAGTGACCAAACCCAAGGAAAAAGCGATAGAAAATTTGGCGGAGGTCATTCTACGACTTTCCAGAAGTCAGTTTATTGCATTTACGGGAAATGTGGTCGTTGCATTTCCGGTGGCTTTTCTACTGGCCTATGGATATGCTTCCTTCTATGGAGTGCAGGCAGTGGGAAATGAAAAGGCCTGGAAATTGATCGAGGAGCTTGATCCTATCGACAGCTATGCGGTTTTTCATGCCGGTATAGCAGGCGTATTTCTTTTTCTTTCAGGGATTATTTCGGGTTATTACGACAATAAAAGTATCTACAATAAAATTCCTCAGCGTATTCAAAAAGTTAGGATTCTACAATGGCTTTTTGGAGAGCAGAGAATGCAGAAGTTTGGTAGCTATCTAAACAAAAACCTAGGGAGTCTTGCTGGTAATTTTTTCCTTGGAATATTTTTAGGTTCTACGGGTACGGTTGGCTATATCCTGGGCTTGCCGTTGGATATTCGCCATATTACGTTCTCCTCGGGTAATTTTGGTCTGGCAGTCGCAACAATTGGCGACCGGCTAAGTGATTACCAAATTTTTATGTCCATTCTTGGTATTTTCCTGATTGGGCTAATGAACTTCACGGTGAGTTTTTCATTGGCGATTTTCTCCGCAATCAAGTCAAGAGGCGTTGATTTTAAGGAAACAGGCCTACTGGTTAAAACTATATTAACTTGGTTCGTTTATCGACCTTTCGAATTCTTTTTTCCTCCAAAAGAAAGCAAATTGAAGACGAGTTCAGATCCCAATCAATTTTTGGATAAAGAGGGGAATGAACAAAATAATCCAAAAAAATCGGATTCTGAAAAGGTAAGACCTGTGAAATAGATGAATAGAATTTCCAATTCTCCTATGAAAGACATACCTGTGAAAATGACTTCTCAGATAAGGTGTTTCTCTGATATTTCAGGGGTCGGGAATTTCATCGCGATATTCGATTGAGGACTAGTTATGCTTGCCGAAGAATAAGTATAGACACATGATATTGACACGGTTACAATCATAAAACAGACAGGGAAGTGCCTGATATTTCGGTGCCGTCAGGCCAAATAAAATCAAAAAATAAACAGATGAAAAAAGAACAGTTGACACTATCTGAAGCTCAAGAGCAGGTAGATCAGTGGATCAAAACGGTGGGTGTTCGCTATTTCAATGAATTAACTAACATGACCATTTTGATGGAGGAAGTAGGAGAATTGGCGCGTCTCATGGCTAGAACTTATGGAGAGCAGTCTTTCAAAGAATCAGATAAAGGAAAGGATCTTGGAGATGAAATGGCTGATGTGCTTTGGGTTTTGATTTGTCTGGCTAATCAAACGGGTGTCGATTTGACAGAAGCCCTTCGCAAAAACTTCGAAAAGAAGAATATTCGGGATAAAGACCGTCATCAAAAAAATGAGAAATTGAAATAAATATGAATGTCCGCTTTCTTACCAGTAACCAAATTTTATTAGGTTCACCTCGACTTCGCTCGGCGAACGTTACTGTGGAAAGTTGGGAAGAGGCTGTCTCATAAAACGTTTTTTTGTCAGCCTGAGCAGAGTCGAAGGCCATTTCCAGTATTCTGGACAACATTTCGACTTCGCTCAATGTGACAAACTTCACTTTTGAGACAGCCTCTTTCTTAGTTTTCTTTCAAAAACTTATAAATCTCATCTTTCAGATGAAGTCGCTTGATTCGAAGCTGATTTGCAGTCTCATCAGAAGCCGGCACTGCGTCTGACTCTACTCGGTAGATTTCATGATCCACCTCATCGTATTCCTCAAACAACTTTTTAAAGTGCTCATTCTCCATTTTCAGGTCGTGGATTTTCGCTTCAAACTCAGGAAATTCTTCTTGTAGGGGATGCTTTTTGAACATGTCTTTCGGGTTTTGTTTCTACAAGAATAGGCTAAATCTTATCGAACTTTGATGACTAAAATCACTTAGTCAAAAGACTATTGTCGGTTTTTAGACCGTCCGAATTAGCTCCCTGATTTTTCTATCCACCTAACCGATAAGTCGGGATCTTCCATATCCTTATCCAAGGGATACATGGGACGGATGATGCGTTTGTGTCCCAGCCTTTCCAAGTCCTGATCTACTCCGCCCGGAGTCAAGGCCATGATCCAGTCACCGCGAAGATCATATAGCTCAGGTACTAAATACCCGATTTTCACAACCAAAATATCTGTGCCTCTAGGATCCAAATCCAGGTCTGTAAAGTCCTTTTCATGATGGTAAGGTTTCCGCTTTTCGGTAACGATGACTTTGATCGAACCCACCTGGATCACCGCTTCCGTTTTGGCATCCTGATCTCCTTCTTTCAGCGCTAGTAATTTTCCCCGAAGCAAAAGAGGAGGTGCAAATCGGTCATCTACCATCGCACCCACAGACCCTTCGACGACAGTACCTATTTTGGCTTCCTTTGCCTTAGCTATCAAATCAGGACCTGGAATGGAAGCATAAATCAATTCTGGGCCGGATTCAGATTGAAATTCAGGTCTTTGAAGCAGTTGGTTTAAGGTCCAAGTCACATCACCTGCTCCACCGGCGGTCGGATTATCTCCCATATCCGAGATGACAAAAGGCTTCTTTTCACTGTTCAAGGCCATCTCCAAGCTTTCGTCGAGATAGGCTACCGGAGCCACAAAATCAAATTCATGACGCACTTCCCAGAAGCTTTTGGCCAAAAATTCTGAACTTTCTTTGACTGCCTTTTCATCATCCCCTGTCACCATCACCACCGCGTGATTCCGCGGTTCATCAGCCCAGGCATACCCTACCCAGATTGCCGCATCGATGATACCCGCTTTTTTGGTTTCCGGGTCAACTTTTGCATATAAGGATTTTCCGGGATCGATTCGTGTACTCGTTTTCTCTCCCGGAAGCAGGATAGGGACAGGAATCCAAGCCTTGTAAGCTGGCTTTCCTTTTCCACTTTCTAATCTGTCTAAAAGATTCTCTAAAGCCCTCTGTTTGGATTCCAAGGCGTCCTCATGGGGAGCTAAGCGATAGCAGGTGATCAGGTCGGTGTTTTCAGCCAATCGCCTGGAAACATTCCCGTGAAGATCCATGGAGGTGGAGATTAGGGTTTCATCGCCTACCACTTCACGAACTTTGATGATAAAATCCCCTTCAGGATCATCCAAACCCTCTACACTCATGGCGCCATGAATGTCAAAAAACAAGCCGTCGTAGGGAAGGTTATCGCGAAGCATTTCCAGTGTCAGATTCACCAGGGAATCATAAGCTTCTCGTGTTACCATTCCACCGGGTATGGCATGACCCCGGAGAGTTGGAAACCACTCGGCTCTGGCTCTATTCTCTGAATCTTCGGATAGAAAAGGATAATAATTGAAAATGTCCTCACCGATTCGGGCTTTGAAGGATTCCGCTGTGGATCGGGCAGGGGAAAAAGTGCTGGACTCAATGGCCAAGCCGGCTATGGCAACTCGGGGCTTTTCGGTTTGGGTGGAGGAATTGTTACAGGAAAATAGAGAAATAGAAAGTAAGGCAATAAATAAGTATCTCATGCTGGTTTTGGATAATGATTGCTGAAAATAGCTCAATTTTATATCCTATAAAAAAAATCAGAAATACTAACCCTCTTTCATTCCTCAATTGCCACCATCAAAGGTTCTGATCCTGGGCTGAAAAATTTTAATCCCATGAGGGAATATATCATGGAGCCTGTTACCTGGAGGCTATCTTCCTTTGGAATGACTCCGAAGTGATTCCACCTTCGCCCTAAAGTAAACCCGCCAAGGTAAGCTTCTGACTTATGAGGAAGAATTTCGCCTGTCTCTCGGTGGGCAAAGTAGAAGACATACAGATCGTTGGTTGTTGAGTAAGGAATGCTTTTTACTTTAGTGATATATCCATCTGGAGGAGTTATGGATGTTGTTTGCTGATTGGTAGAAGCAAGTGCCGCAAACAAACTTAGAACACCAATCAAAAGTGGTGGAGAAGCTAAAACTCTTTGTTTGTAGGATAGCTGCTTCATCCCCAAAGTAAAAACCTTAAAGAAAAAGAAAATGAAAGCTATTAAGAAAATTAGACAGAAAACACTCCAAAGAAATCCGATCATAACTATGTTATTTTATCCACCTAAATAAATAAAATAATTGAAAAAAATAAAATATAGGTCAAACCTAATTATCGATTGCCCTCAAAACCTGTCCCTCAACCTTTCCCACCAATTCATACAAATCAAAGGTCAAGCAAAAATCAATGTCTTTTTCGATTCCGTGGTTTTGTAGTCGCTTGGCATGCGAGGCTTGACTCAGGTACTTTTTGAGTTGATGTCCTTCTTTTTCGAAGAGACTTTTCATTGCCATGGCTCCATCATCATTACTTTCGTGAGTGGATTCCAAGGCCTTAGCCAATGCCCCGGCATAGAGGGAATCTTCCAAGTTGAATCGGCCTTTCCAACCGGCACAATGGATCAGAACATCCTTCTCTTGGGCTTGGATATACTTGACAGTTGCGGAAAGATTTGGGAAGGCTCCGATTAGAATTTCTGAGGCACCTTCGGATTTGGAAATTGCAAGGGTCCCATTGGTGGTTGTCATGGCCAATTTCTGACCAGAAAAGCTGTTGTCCAGAAGAGCAACTGGTGAATTCCCGAGGTCAAAGCCCTCTACGGTTTGACCATTTCGCTCTCCTGCAATTAAATAGCCTTTTTGCTTCATGGTCCGGCAGGTTTCCAAATCTGCAAAGGTCTCGATCTCTTCGATTCCGTTGGCAAGTGCCGCCACCATGGTCGAAGTGGCCCGGAAGATATCTACCACCACTACGATCTTTCCTTCGAGCTCGTGGAGGTGGATTAATTCTGGGCTAAAACAAACTTCTAACTGATTCATCCTTTCAAAAGGGGAAGCTTTTCTACCTGAGCTTTCAAGCTTTTATTTCGGATTTGGATAAAAATTTCAGTTCCTGCTTTGCTGAATGCTGTCTTGACATAGCCCAAACCGATCCCCACATCCATGGAAGGAGACATGGTCCCGCTGGTGACTTCACCGATCAGTTCGCCGGATGCATCCACGATGGGATAATGTCCGCGAGGAATTCCCCGCTCCTGCATGACAAAACCCACAAGTTTTCGGGTGACTCCAGCCTCTTTTTGAGCTTTTAGGGCTTCGGAGTTGATGAAATCCTTGGTGAACTTGGTGATCCAACCCAAACCTGCTTCGATCGGAGAGGTGGTGTCATCAATATCATTTCCATAGAGGCAGTAGCCCATTTCCATTCGTAATGTATCCCGAGCTCCTAATCCGATAGGCTTGATGTCAAAATCTTTCCCAGCCTCAAAAATGGCATTCCACACCTTTTCAGCATCCTCGTTTTTCACATAAATCTCAAATCCTCCTGCACCTGTATAACCAGTCCCTGAAATGATTACATCAGCCACACCTGCAAATTCACCTACGGTAAAGTGGTAGAATTTCACTTCTGAAAGATTGACTGGAGTCAGCGATTGTACAGCCTCAATGGCTTTAGGTCCCTGCACTGCAAAAAGAGAAAGCTCGTCTGAGATGTTTTTCAGCTTGGCACCCATGGTGTTATGCTGATTTACCCAATTCCAGTCTTTTTCAATATTGGAAGCATTGACCACCAACATGTATTTCTCGTCGGAGTACTTGTATACGATTAGATCATCGATGATTCCTCCTGTTTCATTGGGAAAGCAAGAATATTGAGCCTGCCCCTCCACTAGTTTGGAAGCATCATTGGAGCAAACTTTTTGAATCAGTGCCAAAGCATTGGGACCTTCTACCAGGAATTCACCCATGTGGGAAACATCAAATACTCCAACTCCATTTCGCACGCAGAGATGCTCTTCCTTGTCCGAACTGTAGCGAACGGGCATATTAAAACCTGCAAATGGGACCATTTTGCCTCCGAGGGCAATATGGAGGTCATTCAATTGGATTTTTTTGATGGTTTCTTCCATGATTATTGGGCTATTTTTCTGTCGCCCAAAGGTAAGGATTGGAAGGGATTTTGGGGAAGGGTTTTATAGAAAATAAAAAAAGCAACCCGAGGGCTGCTTTGAATGATAGTGATCTTGCTTAGACCGAGAAGCTTTCCCCGCATCCGCAGGTCCGGCTGGCATTGGGGTTTACAAATTGGAAGCCTTTCCCATTTAGCCCATCGCTAAATTCCAGTGTGGTACCTGCAAGGTAAAGGAGGCTTTTTCGATCTACGATGATTTTGATTCCTTTGTCTTCAAAGACATGATCGGAATCCACCAAGTTGGCATCAAATCCCAAATCATACATCAATCCAGAACAGCCGCCACCTTTGACGGAAACTCGGATATTTTCATTGTCGGTACGCCCTTCCTCTCTTTTGAGCTCGAGGATGCGTTCTTTGGCCTTATCAGAAACGATGATCATATATTCTTAACTTTGCGTACTAGTTTCGGTTCAGGAGCATAAACAAGCATTGGCTCCAAAAGATTCGATTACAAATATAAGAATTATAAAAATGAGAAAAATAGAGCATATCGGCATCGCTGTTTCTGATTTGGAAAAATCCAATGAACTCTTCCATAAATTATTGGGAAAGAGCCATTTCAAAACTGAGATGGTGCAAGGAGAAGGGGTGGAAACCTCCTTTTTCCAGGTAGGAGAGACCAAAGTAGAACTCCTTCAGGCGACTCGCCCGGATAGCCCGATTGCTAAGTATTTGGAAAGAAAATCGGAAGGCATTCATCATATCGCTTTTGATGTGGAAGATATCCATGCTGAAGTGGAGCGATTGAAAGGGGAAGGATTCGAAATCCTGAATGAAACGCCCAAAGAGGGGGCAGACAATAAATTAGTGGTATTTTTGCACCCACGAAGCACCAATGGCGTGTTGGTGGAGCTGTGTCAGGAGAAAAATTTGTAAGTAGTAAATCGTAAATAGTAAAAAATCCAACTTTAAAAGTGCCAAGTCAAAATATGCTTCTTGGTACTTTGGGTTTAGTACTTGGTACAATAAGATATGTCAGAAAAAAGAACAGAAATAAGTGATTTGGGTGAGTTTGGCCTGATCGATCATTTGAACGAAAAGGTAAAAATCAAAAATGATTCAACGCTGAAGGGAATCGGGGATGATGCGGCTGTGATAGACGCAGGCGACCATGTCAAAGTAGTGACAACCGACTTGCTCTTGGAGGGAGTGCATTTTGATTTGGCCTATGCGCCCTTACCTCATGTAGGTTTCAAAGCCGTGGCTGTCAATGTCTCGGATATTGCGGCCATGAATGCGATTCCAAAGCAGATTACCGTAAGTATTGCACTATCCAACCGATTTTCGGTAGAAGCTGTTGACGCTTTGTATTCGGGTATTCACGCGGCTTGTGAGCATTATGGGGTTGATTTGGTTGGTGGAGATACGACTGCTTCCCGAAGTGGATTGGTGATCTCTATTACTGCAATAGGAGAAGCTCAAAAGGAACAGATCACCTACAGAAACGGAGCCAAGGAGAATGATATTCTTTGTGTGACAGGAGACTTGGGAGGTGCTTTGGTAGGACTGCAGATTTTAGAGCGCGAGAAGCAGGTATTCCTAGCCAATCCAGATATGAGGCCTGATCTTGAGAAGTACACCATTGTCACCGGTCGACAACTCAAACCGGATGCCCGAATGGATATTATCCACGAGCTTCGGGAGTTGGGGGTAGTGCCTACCTCGATGATGGATATTTCCGATGGCTTGGCTTCAGAGATTTTTCATATCTGTAAATCATCAAATGTGGGAGCCACCATCTACGAGGATAAACTGCCGATTGACAAGCAGACTTTTGACACTGCGGTAGAACTGAATCTAGACCCCATCACCTGTGTATTGAATGGAGGAGAAGATTATGAATTGCTTTTCACTATTGATCAGAAAGATTTTGCGAAGCTGGAAAAACATCCGGATGTACACTTCATCGGGCATATCACCAAGCCTGAGGATGGAAAGTTTCTAGTGACCAAGAGTGGTACGGCTGTAGCGATCAAAGCGCAAGGCTGGAAACATTTTTAATCTAAATTATTATCCGTAATCATGCCAGTAGTTCAAAATGGCTTCGACTTAGTTCGACTAGCTCACTAACCATCGCTCGGCCTCCGGATTCGCGGTTAATTTTAGGAGGGGAGGAAAATGCGGATTAGCCGCATTTTCCTCCCCTCCCCAACTTTACACAGTAAAGTTCGCCGAGCGAAGTCGAGGTGAACCTAATAAAATTTGGTTACTGGTAAGAAAGCGGGCATTCATATTTTTTATTTCTAAGTGATCCAATCAGTAGATCCATCTCGTACTTCCTTTCAAATAAGGAAATCATGGAAAAACTATTGGACAATACCCAGAAAAAAGATTTCGATTTTTTTCCTTCGTCAAAAGGAGATGAACAGGAGCTGAGCAAAATTGATTCTTTCCTTTCCCATCACGCCATCCCAGCCCCTCAATCGATTCGTAAGCTTCAACTTTTTCTAGGAAAAGTCTGCAATCACTCTTGCAGTTTTTGTCCCCATGATGCAAGGCCGGAGAGCTCGGAATTTATGCGTCATGAGATGGTACACCGTGTGATCAGCCTAATCGAAAAAGAGCAGTTTGAAGAGATTTCTTTCAAAGGAGGTGCACCTGAGATGTCCCCATACTTTCGGTGGGTTGTGGGACAGATTCGTGAAAAAAGTCCCAAGACAAGGCTGGTACTTCATACTCATGTGACAGCCATGAAGGATCCGGGTTACTTTCAGGCTTTGCCACGCTTTCTTCAGGAGCATCAAGTAGCCTTATCTGTTTATGTACCGACTTTAGACGAGGCTCAAATGGATCAGATCCGTGGTCCAAAGACCTTTAAGACTTTTTTATCTGTGGTTCGCTACCTCAACCGCCTGGGATATGCTTCTGCTGATTCGGGTTTGGAGCTAAAGCTTATTTGGAAGCACTTAAAAGTTCCTAATTCCAAGTCAGGTGAGGTGCATTTCGAAGACTGGAAATCGAAATGGGGTATCCGTTTCAGTGATTTTCAAGAAAAGATGTATTCACCGGTGGGAAGAATGATGAATTGCCTTTCTGCTGAAGGTGATAAGGCTAGTTTTTTTCAAGAGCTGCAAACAAAAATCGGAAGACATGATGATCAGCCTTTGCCTTGTAAAGATTCATTAACCATCGATTGGGAAGGCAATGTATACAATTGTGAAAATCATATTTCTGCAAAGGACGGCCGAGTTAAATATCGCCTTTTTCATCTGAAAGATTGGACGGATGAAAAGCTCAAAAGTGTCCGTATTCAGCCTGCTTTACACTGCTTGAGTTGCCTTGCCTGTCTAAAAAATTAAAAAAATGAAAAATCAGTAAATCCAATCCTTGAACTCACTTCGTATGTCACCAAAACAGATAAAGTCATGATCAAAAAAATAATTCTTTCCATTGGTTCTATCCTCTTTTTGCTAGTCTTGGTTTTGGCAGTTCATATCTATATGGTTACGGGAAAAGCGGTTCCTGAGGGACCCAATTGGTCCATGGGCAAAATTGAAGTGGCCAATCAGCTCGATTCACTTTCAGTGAATGAAATCAAGCAAGACTTTCTTGCCAAGCCTTTTATCAGGGCTTTCCGGACTAATCTGGACCAAGGTCATTTCATCCTTCTTTATGACCGCAAGCAAGTCAGTGGGGACGATCTAGCCGCTGAATTAGGTTCAAAACTCAATTTGCAAGCTAGTCTCTATCGTCCCAGTGCTGAAGAACTGGCGAGTAGCTGCCCTGCCATTCCAAAGGACAGTTTCACTTATCAATTAGGAAGTCTATTTCAATCCATCTTTACTAAATAAAAACAACTATGAAACTCAAGAATTTATCTTTTAGCAAGCTTTGGGTATTAGGTGTTTTTGTCTTTTTCGCCTGCGGAGAAGATGATCCCACACCTCCCATGATGGACACCTCTTTCTATGCCACACAGTTGGGTGGAGAGACGATGGTCCCAGATCCTGATAATCCCGGCCAAATGGTGGAGCAGGGTTTTTTGAACCTCCGCACGGTAGTGACAAATACGGTCTTGGAGATCGCTTCAAATGAAGGGGGAACGTACAATGATTTACAACCCTATTTCTCTGTTTTATTGAACGAGGTAGGTAGAAATGAATTGTCGGGTTTCACCACTTTGGTACAAGACTTTACCATCTTTTTGGCTGAGGCTACAGGTGCACAGAATTTCCAGTATACGGGATTGAATATGGCTGAAGCACATAATTCGACCAATCCAAGAATGAATGGTCTGATCAATGATGCCGATTATGACTTGTTTATTCAAGCTGTAGTAGCAGGTGCCGCTGAAGCCGGAATCACCAGTCCTGAGGTATTGGGTCCAGTTGGAGATCTTTTGGAGTCTGTTCGCGAGCCTATCGTGCAGCGGCCTGATGGTGAAAATTTGGACTTGTATACACGCCTTGGAGGTTCTGGTCTGGTAGAAGATCCTGACAATCCCGGCACCCTAATCGAAGCGGGTTATCTTCCACTCAGAGCGGTGGTCACTTCCACCGTCTTGGTGATTGCTACTAATGAGGGAGGAAAGTATGACAATTTGCAACCTTACTTTACGGTACTCTTAAATGAGGTAGGAGCCGGTGATACAAGTGGCTTTACGACATTGGTTGGAGGGTTTTCGGATTTTCTTGCAGCCAATATCGGATCGACTAATATTGAGTACAATGGCCTGAATATGCGAGATGCGCATGACCCAACGGTAAATTCCAGAATGACAGGTTTAATCACAGCTGAAGATTATGACTTGTTTGTTCAGGCAGTCGTAGAGGGCGCCTTAGAAAATAATGTCCCTGAATCTATCATTGGAGAATTCGGCGCATTGCTGAACAGTGAAGGATTACGAGACGCAATCATTCAAGCATAAAAAAACTGGGCTTCGCACAAAATGGGGTGATGTGAAGTCCAAGTCCCCGGGGTTAGGCAACTTTTTTGGGGATGAAGGGATAGCTTTCGGGCTATCCCTTTTCTTTTTGTCTAGTTGTGATTTGGCTTGTAGCCGCAATGACCTGTCTTGTATTTGAAGGTCAAGACCAATCATCTAGCTTTATTCACAAAGGTTCGGGACCAAACCTAAGACCTCAGGTAGGATCTAATTCTTTTTGTACTTCTTTAGCTCTTTTTTATCCATTTCTTTGATGATCAATTCCTCAGAATGGGTGGAGGTTAAATCATCTGCGGTCTCATCGCTTTTCAGCTGAGCATTTGCTGTTTCGAGCTGCACAGGAAAATTGATCCATTGCATCCCATTTTCATTAAAATCCCATCGACTTTGGATCATTTTTATTTGATATTCGGAGCCATTTGTCGGATCGGAAAGTTCAGCGATGATCTGGCCGGGAATTACCATTTCACCTATTGAAACCTTGGCAGAGTTTTCTTTTAGTCCGCTGAGGCGGCTAAAGGTGCCATCCTGATGATAGATTTCGATAAAATTTTCTGATTCGAAGTCAGCGATTTCTTCCGAAGCGGAAGATTGGTCCATTCTCATTTCGGAAACAATCCCTTTCCTTGGGGCACAGATTTGGGTAGAGCTATCGGTGAAAAACAAGACACCGGTGTAGGGAAGATTTTCGACAGGAATCGTAGGATTTGCCTTCGGGATGATTCTGCGCATGCTGAAGGTCACTGCCTTCTCAAAAGGGACTAAATAGGGAAAGTCTGAAGTCGTGTTTGGTAAATATTCGCCCTTGAATAGCTGGGTGCGGTAATTGAAGCTCGTTTTTTCATTTATGTAAATTGATTGTAGGGTTACAAGGTTTGTCTTGCCCGGGCGAGCAACTTTGAAGATCAAATCTCCTTCGAGAGATTTGAGGTTTTCAAGGCTTACAAACTCGATCTGAATCGTGTAGGGGATTTCACTTGTATTGTAGGCGATGAGCGTGAGATTTTTCTCCATATCCTGATCAGCGACTATTTGAACTTGTGCTTGGAGAAGTCCTGCTGAAAAAAAGACAAGAAGTATTGTGCTGAATTTGAAGGATTGCAAAATCGACATGATGAGAATGGGAACTTTAATAATCTGAATTTATAGATTAGTTAAAATAGCTGATTTTCTAAAAAAAACGTAAAAATTCAATCCATTGATGGGTAAAAAAGTGTCAATTTCAAGACAGTCAGTCGATTAATTCTCCAACTTTTTTATCAGGGACTTTACCCGTGCTTCATCCATCGGTTTTTCCCAAAAATCAATAACCATTTGGAAACGCTTTGACCTTTCCTGATCTCGATTATCAAGGGAAGATGTGACCATAATTACTTTTATATCGCTATTGCGAATATTCGATGAAAGCTGATCTAAAAACTCCCAGCCATTCATTATGGGCATATTTATATCCAGAAAAATAAGGGCAGAATTGCCCGTTTCATCTTCTGATTTCAGTAATTCCAAAGCTTCCTTAGCATTTGAAAATTTATGGGGTTTGGGGTGTAAGCCTGCTTCTCGGACAATTATTTCATGTAAGAAAAGGATACCAGAATCATCGTCAATGATCAGGACTTTATCGGGGTTCTTTATCATGACTTCTTCAAGTTTTCGGATTTGGTGAAGTGATCTTTCAGGATTTCATCCACCTGCTTTAACGAAGACAATAGCTCTTGCTCTAGCTCTTCTTTACTCTTTTCCACCTTTTGGTATTTTGAATAGTTTAATAGCAATTGATTGATTCCAATAGCTTTTGACAAAGGAGCTCTCAATAAATGTGATTGGTTCCAGGTAAGTTCATGCAATACCTCTTTTTGCTTTTCTATTTCTTTTACAGCCTCTTTAAGCTTCTCGTTTGTATGACTGAGTTCCTCTGTTCGTTTGATGACTTTTTCCTCCAGCTCAACCTTCAACTTCTTGCTGAAGAAAGAATTGAGAGCAAAGTAGATCAACAGTATCAGTGCAATCGCTATGCTAATTTTGAAAAAGAGGGTTTCAAAGAAAGAAGCGGAGACCCTGATTGGTAAGGAATAGATCGCCTCTTGCTGTCCATAGCGGAGGATTTTTACTTTCAAATTATAATTCCCCGGTTTGAGACCGTTGAAATACAAAAATCGCTGATCCTTTAGCGGGAGCCAGTTATCTGATTTGCTTTCGATCAGGTAAAAAACGGAATATTGTGAAGGGTTTTTAAAGTCAATCAAGCTGAAAGAAACCTGAAACATGCGAATCCCCTCCGGTATGGTAATTTCTTCATTGATCGTTTCCTTTTGATCTCCATATTGAAGTTCATCCCATTGAAAAACGATCTCTTCTTTTTCCGTGCCGGATTGCAAACTTGGGTCTATGATGCCTACTCCTTCTACGGTAGGAACCCAAATTCTCCCTTTAAAATCTCGGGTTACTGCTGGGAAAATAAGACCATTTGCCTCTGAATTGGGCATGCCTACACTTTGATCATAAAGGGTGGACCCTATGAAAAATGACTCATCGTCACTTTCTTTGAATAGGCTGAACTCTTGGTATGAAAAAAACTGAGCTCCAAAATTATTGGTGATCCAATAGCCATTCTCTCCATCGTCTGTAATGCTGTAGACGGCTTGCGTTTGAAGTCCATTCTGCTTTTTGAGAGATTTGAACTGGCCATTCCTTAGCATAATCAGTCCTCCGTGCGTACCAAAAAACAGGTCTCCATTTTTATCCTCATGAATACAATAGATGATATTTTCACCGGGTGTCAAAGGAAGGGGCTGGTTTTCGACAAAAGCTCCATCTCTAATACGAAACATTCCCTGGCTCAACGATCCAATAATCATATCTCCATTCTTGCTTTCAAGGACGGAGATAAATCTCGTTCTTTTAAACTCCTCAGGGAGATCTATAAGCTGAAGATTCCCATCTTCATCAATGAAGTGAAGCCCCCCATATCTGGTCAGGATCCAAATCGTATTCTTTGAATCTTTGTAAACAGCCTGTACATAATTGTTCTTTAGACCATTGTCTTCGGTGATATAGCCCGTGAATTGTCCTGATCTGATATCTAAGATCGAGACTCCAGCACTGGAACCAATGTACGCCTTATCTTCTTTTGTAGCGATAGTAGTGACACCGTTCGTCAGCAAACCGTCATCCTCCTGCCTCCAAGATTGAATTTCATCTTCAACAACCCGAAATAAGCCATCGGACTGGGTACCCACCCAGATACTGCTATCATTTCCTTGTATGAGGGCTTTGATATTTTTCTTTCGAAGATCATCGAAGTTAGGCTGCTTGACCCTTGCGGGCTTTACAATCGCCAAGCCTCTGCCAAGTGTGCCTAGATAGAGATTGGTTTCATCTTTGATGATTCTTCTGATGTTATAATTAATCAACTCCGGGTAATAAAAACGAGTGACTTCACCGTTTTCAATAATCATCATGCCTTTTTCAAGTGAACTTCCCCAAATTCGATTTTCATCATCTAAGGTAAGGCTGCTCAAGTTGATGTCGCGGATCGCTTCGATTGGAATGATCTTTTCTAATTGGAGCTCTTTATTAATTCTGAAAATCCCTTCACCAGGCGAAAAGGTGTAAGTATTACTAGAATCACCAAATACTTTTATCGCCGAGAAATTGCTGGGAGCGACCTCCATAGAGGTATTTTTCTCAAGATTGAGCTTATAAAGTCCATTAGTGGTCCCAACTAATAGTTCTGAGTCCTTGAGTAGAAAAAAGCTATGAATTTCTAGGTCGATCTTCGGTCTCCAAGACTCCAACTTTACGAATTCATCATTCTCCCATCTATATATTTCTCCTTTGGAGGTGCCGACCAGGGGATTGCCTGCAGAGTCTTCTGATATAGCTCTGATCCATGAATTTTCCGTTATGCTGCTACAATCTATAACCTTGAGGATGTTTTTGTTCAAAAAAGCAATACTCCTGTCTGCTGAGGCCCAAATACCGTTTTCGGTTTTGAAAAAAGTGTAATAGGTTTGCTCCTGCATGATAGGATAGGTATCCATATCAAATATTTTAGGAGACATTCCGTCAAATCTAACTAAGCCTTCCTCAGTGGCAATCCAAAGGTATCCAAATTCGTCCTTTTCAAGTGCAAAAACTGCATTCTGGGGAAGTCCATTGGAATTGTCCCAGATTTCCATGACATAATTTTTCTTTTTGGAAGTTGAATCAGCCCGGAGATTTGTTGATTGAGCATGATTTTCCGATGTCCTGATAAAACAGGTGAGGAAAAAGAAAAAGAAAATAAAGTGAACTTTTAGTTTCAAAATTCGGGTAATCCTTAATAAAATGCTCTTCAGAGTCTAGTTTTTTAACTTCATTTAAATAGCTTCCTTTTGTCTAGGCAAACCTCAAAGTAAAATGAAATATCAGCAGGAAAAATAGGCTTTTTTTTGGACAATCGGCCAAAAGTTGTTGTGTACAAAAATAAAATTGATTTGTATTATATTTTTCAAAAGCTAATCTAAACCGAAAAATTCTATTCTTTTCGCAAATTATTGAGATTGAAAATACAATTCTCCATGTGTTTTTCACCCCCCAAAATTGCCAGGGTGTTTTCTACTGTCATGGTACACATTTTGGTATAAGTCGTCTTGGTCAAACTGCCCACATGAGCAGTGATTAAAGTGTTAGGATGAGTGATCAGGTGGTCGTCTTCCTTTGGCGGTTCTTCTGCTAAAACATCAGCCCCAAAGCCTCCCAATTTGCCGGAGTTCAAAGCATTGATCAAAGATTCCTGGTCTATGATTTTTCCTCTTGCCGTATTGATGAGAATAGCTCCTTCCTTCATCTGATCAAAAGCTTCCTGACTAATTAGATTTTCTGTATCACTAGTCAAAGGTAGGTGGATGGTGATGATGTCTGATTTTTTCAAAACCTCATCAAAGGTCAGCATAGCATAGGAGACAGATTCACGGTAGGCACTCCAATAGCAAACCTCCATGCCTAGCGCTTCAGCTATTCGAGCTACTTTTTTACCAATATTTCCCATTCCTAAGACTCCGAGGGTTTTTCCATGTAGTTCATCCCCGATATAATTGCCACGCTCCTTCCATCGGCCCTCCTTGACCATATTGAAAGCATTGAAAAGGTTCCGTTGCAGATTCAGCATGAGGCTAATGGTATGCTCTGCAATGGTATTGGCGTTGCTGTTAGGGGCATTGACAACTTTGATGTTTCGTTTGCTTGCCTCATCGACATCGATGTTGTCCAGCCCAACTCCCGCTCGGGCAATTACTTGCAGGCCGGGGATTTGATCCATCAATTGACTCCTTACTTGCCCCTTGCCTCTAGTGATGATAGCCTGAAAATCCGGTTTCTCTAATGCCTCCTTTAGGCTTATTTCATCTAGGGCAAAGACTATTTCCACCTCTTCCGATGCGTTTAATAGCTCCATCGCTTCTTCTGCGAGGGTTTCCAAAAGAAGGATTCTCTTACTCATTTATTTTTGTGATATAGCGTCGCGTCCTTGGTTTTGTACCCTCGGAAATCATTTCTTCCTGATACATAAATCCCCGGCTTGAAAAGCTCATCCTCGAATATCTTGGGATCGATTTTGGCATCCGGTGCAGAAGAAAGTTCGAGCAAATTTCCGGAAGGGTCTCTGACAAACATTTGAATCGGTCCATCGGGAAGCTGACGCACATGACCCCATGGCTTGATATCGATAACCCCCAATTCTTTCATCCGCCAATAAATGGCATTGATATCATCCACCTGCAGACAAATATGTCCCCTAAATGAAAAAACATCTTCCCATTCGGTCAGGTGTAATTGCTGGTCCTCGTTGATTTTGAAAAAGGCCGTGGGATAGTCAAAAAGAAATGCAGGAATAGCTTCCAAGCCCAATTCTTTTTCATAGAATTGACAAGCTTCTTCCAGATTCGTGACTACCAAGGCTACGTGATTGATATTGATTGCTTTTGCCATGATTTTTATTGTTTGAATTCTTTTACAAAATCCCAATTTGGAGTGAGCCCCAAACCGGGTTGGGTAGGTTGGGAAAGCATCCCTTTTTCATCCACACTGATCTTCTCTTTGACCAGTTCATACATCATCGGATTTCCTCCTAATGAAAACTCGATCACATTGGCCGAAGGTGAAGCAAAAGCTACCGAAAGGCCAGCCATGAATGAAAATGCAGATCCCCAGCAATGAGGTGCGAGTTCCAGTTGATAGGTATGAGCCAGTTGAGATACGCGCATGGCTTCCGTGATGCCTCCGATGATCGCGCAATCAGGTTGAATTACATCTATCGCCTTCTCCGAAATCAAATCGCGCACATCAAAAGCCGTGTATTCACTTTCACCAGCCGCAATGGGGATATGGGTACTAGCTCTGACTTCGGCTGTCCCGACTCGATTGTCCGGACTGATTGGCTCTTCAAACCAATAGAGGTTGCAATCTTCGACTCCCCTACAAAATTGCTTGGCTTCGGGAACACTAAAGGTGCCATGCGCATCAGTCATCAATTTGATATGGTCGGGTAGCGCTTCTCTTGCAGCTCGAACCCGCTTGATGCTTTCGGCCACCGTTTCATCCATGACGCCCACACGCATTTTCACTCCTGAAAATCCTTTTTCAGTATATCCTTTCAATTGCTCCCCAATCGCATCAGCACCTGCCCAGCCACCGCTGGCGTAAGCAGGCATTTTGTCCCGGCAGCTTCCTCCGAGAAGTTCTACCACGGGTACTCCCAAGGCTTTTCCTTTGATATCCCATAGTGCCGTATCGATGCCGCTCAGAGCGGAAATAGTCAATCCTCTTCTACCTAAGATGGGGAATTTTCGACCTCTGGAAAGCGCGTAATGGTCTCGGGTGCCGTTGTAGACGATTTCCCAGATTCGGTTGATTTGGCTGGCGTCTTGTCCGATGAGGGCAGGTTTTAACTCATTTTCCACGCAGCTCACAATGCTGGCGCAAGAGCCCGAGGAGCCAACAGCAGCTTTGGCCTCTCCAAAACCCTGAAGGCCTGTGTCTGTGGTCACTACCACCAAAGTCATGTCAAAATTAGTCAGTAGACCGTAGTCGGAGCGGTGTTGCTTTTCCTTTGGAATGGGGCAGCGAAGCCAGTATGCTTCAATATTGGCGATTTTCATTAAAGGAAAGGTTTGAGTTGTTCGATAGATCTTTTGGTCAGCATGGTATAAAAATCCTCAGTGACCGCTGTACTGCCGTGGTCTTGTAGGAATTTCAGCTGCTCGGGACTCAGACCTTCCGGTGCTTCATCGATGGAGTTTGGGTATGGATTGGCCGGAGTACGATCGATGGGTGGACAAAATTCTACAGAAAGCATCTTGTCATACTCGATTTCTTTGAGCGTAGCCATGATTTTTTCCCAATTTAACTTACCCATCCCCGGAGCCATTCGGTTATTATCAGCCACGTGGAAATTGACTAGTCTTGAACCTACCTGCCGGATCGTTTCAAACATATCAACTTCTTCGATATTCATGTGAAAAGTATCCAAACAGACGCCGCAATTGGGCCCGACTGCCTCTGCGAGTGCTAAAGCCTGCGCACCACGATTAATGAAATAGGTCTCAAATCTATTGATCGGTTCAATCCCAATTTGAAGTCCATTGGCTTCTGTGAATTCATAAACTTCTTTTACTCCTTCCACAGCCCATTCCCATTCTTCCTCCGGACGGGCATCGGGGATGATTTTACCTACCGTGGCAGGCACAAAGGAAATCACCTTACCTCCCAAATCGGCAACCAGCTGAGCGAGATCCAAGACATATTGCACAGATCGTTTTCGCTGATCGGGATCCTTGGCTAGTAGATTTCGCTCTTCCAGCATCAGGGTCACAGAACCCCAACACTTGATATTATATTTTTCTAAAAGCTCCTTGACTTGGCTGCTATCGTAGCTTTCGGGAGCTCCTTGAATTTCGAGATGGGTATATCCAAGAGCAGAAATCCGCTGAAGGGTGCTTTCTAAGGTTTCTGCCCGCATCCAGTTATGAATGGCTATTTGCATAAAAAAAGAGGTTTTGGTGTGTTTCGCTTTAAGTTAGTCGAAAATTTTGAAAAAGGGATTCCAAGCGATTGAATCAAGGCTTTAATCGTATGAGAGACGAAATTTTAAGGATGATTGGTAAGGCGTGAAGAAAGCGTTTTCTATTCCCCTTTCACATACTTTCTCCAGTTGTGCTGCTCCTTGAAACCCAATACTTCTCTGATCTTGCGGTTGGAAAACAAAGCTTCATGTTCTTCCATTTTCCATTTCAGCGGGACTCCGGGAAAGAAACGATCAGCGAGCTCTTTGCTAGGGATAACCGCTCCGTTGTGATCATTTCCTGCATTGAAAATTTCAAAACCCAAACCGTCTTTTTGGAGACAGAGATCCACGATTTGCCCTAAATCCCGTGCATCGATATAGCAGAATGCATTCCTTCTCCGGACCTCAGGATGCTTGAAATAGTGAGGGAAAAGTTCTTGGTACTCATGAGGCTCGATCACATTTCCGATACGCAAAGCATAGATATCAAAACCTGAGCGTCGCTGAAAGGCTCTTGCGGTTTGTTCATTGACCACCTTGGATAAGCCATAGCTATCCATCGGGTCCACATCGTATTCTTCATCTAGGGGCAAGTAATTGGGATTGGTCTTCCCATCAGAGAAACAAATACCATAAGTCGTCTCTGAGGAAGCAATGATGATCTTTTTTATACCCAGTTTGACTGCTGCCTCGATGACATTGTAAGTTCCAACAGCATTCACTCGGAAGGTTTCATTATCGGGATTGATCAGGATTCTGGCGACCGCCGCAAAATGGACCACCGCATCGAACTTGGGAACACCGGTTCCCGGCTCCAATTCATCAAAACCCGCATAGCTACTCATGGCATTGAACATTTGGCCCGAGTCGGTAATATCTGCAATAAGGTTATCCACTCCGGGATGATCTAGTGGTTTTAGGTCCACATTCATGACGCGATGACCCTGATCCAGGAGATAGGGAATGACATGCTTTCCGGCTTTTCCGGTTCCGCCGGTGAAGAAGATTCTTTTTGGGCTCATTTTTTTCGGATTTCAATTGAATGTAATCAAAGATAATTTTTCCTGACTTTTTAACACTAGCCATTTTGCCAAGTGAAACCATATCTTTTTGATCGGTAGGAGGCATTTTAGAGCTATTTGGATTTTGGTGGCTCTATTACCTGATTTTTATCATAAAATGACTTGATCTTGGCAAGACCTTTTGTCAGGAAGATTGGGGAATTTGGTACATAGAAAAAATTCTATGGCTCTACTGGATAAATTAGATACTCCCTTTTTCAGGGAAGTTGGTGAAATAGCTCGGTTTACGGGGCGATTTTTCCGTGAGGTGACCAAGCCTAAGCAGGAGTGGGAGGAGTTTGTAAACCAAAGCTATCACATTGGTTACAAAACTTTTACACTTGTCGGGATTACGGCCTTCATTATGGGCTTGGTTTTGACGATTCAGTCTCGACCTACCTTGGTGGAATTTGGGGCAGATGCCTTACTGCCATCCATGGTTTCGGTTTCTTTGGTCAGGGAAATAGCCCCTGTCATCACTGCCTTGATTTGTGCGGGAAAAATCGGCTCGGGAATAGGTGCAGAGCTAGGTTCTATGCGGGTGACCGAGCAAATTGATGCCATGGAAGTCTCGGGAACGAACCCATTCAAATATTTGGTGGTGACTCGGGTTTTGGCCTCGACTGTGATGGTACCGATTTTATCGAGTTTGGCTATTGCGATTTCACTCTATGGCGGGTATTTGGGAGCCAATCTCAAAGGGGATGTGAGTTGGTCATTGTATTGGTATCAAGCTTACAAAGCCTTGATTTACGGAGATTTTATACCTGCGATGGTCAAGACGATTTTCTTTGGATTTGCCATAGGAATTGTCGGTTGCTACAAGGGTTATAATTCCCAAAAAGGAACCGAAGGTGTCGGAAGGTCAGCTACCACGGCTGTGATAGTGGCTTCTCTTTTGGTGTTTATTCTTGATTTGATTGCGGTGCAAGTTGCGGATGTTCTAGGTCTTACCTGATGCCATGATACAGGACAAAGCAATAATCGAGGTGGATCGTTTGAACAAGTCTTTTGGACAGAATCATGTGTTGAGAGACTTTTCCCTTCAGCTTTCGGAAGGGGAGAATTTGGTGATATTGGGTAAGTCAGGGTCTGGAAAATCAGTTTTGATCAAATGCATCATTCGACTGATCGAACCGGATAGTGGCACGATTAACATTCTTGATCAGGATATCAGTTTGCTCGACCAAGATGAAATGGATCTGCTGCGGGCAGATGTGGGTTTTTTGTTTCAAAGCAATGCACTCTACGATTCGATGACGATTCGGCAAAATTTGGAATTTCCCCTCCGCCGTCATTGGACCAAGGAAGAGCGGGATCAAAAGGCCGAGTCTGCCGTCAAAGAGGCCCTCGAGGATGTAGGGCTTTTGCATACCATTGATATGATGCCCGCTGAGCTGTCGGGAGGCATGCGAAAGCGAATAGCCTTAGCACGGACGATCATTCTCCATCCAAAGGTGATCTTGTACGATGAACCTACTACCGGCTTGGATCCGATCACAGGAAGAGAGATCAGTGAATTGATGAATCGAATTCAGGAAAAATATAATACAGCCTCTATTATCATATCTCATGATATGAATTGTATCCGGATGACAGCCAATCGCGTCATTATGCTGATAGAAGGGAGAAATTATGCGGAAGGCACATTCGAAAATCTTATCAAAAACCAAGACCCCAAAGTGGGTGATTTCTTCGAAGGACTATGAGTACAGATAAAAAAATATCCAATGCCAAGCTAGGTGCGATTGTGCTTGCAGGCTTATTGTTTTTGGTCTTTTCGCTATACATGATCGGAAGGAATCAGAATATTTTGGGCAGGTCCATACACATTTATGTGGAGATGCAGGATGTAAATGGTCTTTTGCCGGGCAATAATGTCTTATACAAAGGAATGAACGTGGGTACTGTCAGTAATATCGATGTGGTGGATGAAAATACAATTCAGGTCGAACTTCTGGTCAGGAATAAAATGGCTCCTTTTATTCTGAAAAATGCAAGAACTACTATCAATACGGATGGATTGATTGGTAATAAAATCCTTCAAATTCATCCCCAAGAAGGAGAATCTCTGCCCATAGAAGAGGGTGATGTCTTGATACCTTTGGAGCAAATCGGAACAGAAGATATGCTACGCCAACTGAATAGCTCTGGGGATTATCTTCAAAATACCCTGATGAATCTCTCAGAAATCTCCGAGAAGCTTAACCAAAACGAGAACCTTTGGAATACACTTTCAGACACGACGATTTTATTGGAGCTGAAGGATGCAATTCGTTCTTTTCGACGAGCGGGAGATCAGGCCACTCAGATGGCAGCGTCAGGTAAAGAACTCTTGGAAAATATAGAAAATGGGGAGGGATTAGCCGGTACTTTGATTTCTGATACAGTTATGACAGCTAGATTTGAGCGAAGTTTGGAGCAGCTGGAGGCCACCACTTCTGAGACCCAGGCAGTGCTTCAAAACTTTAATCAGTTGATCCATGGAGTTCAAGCAGGGGAGGGGACTGCCGGGTTGATTTTGGAAGACTCACTTTTCAGGGCCACACTGATGCAGACCTTGATCAATTTGGAATCCAGTACCGAGCGCTTCAATACGAATATGGAAGCCATGCGTTCTAACTTTTTGTTCCGAGGCTATTTCAAAAAGCTCGAAAAAGAAGAGAAGAAAGCACAGAAAGAAGAAAATTAACTGATATCGGTTTAGGGTTCTCCAATATCTTCATTCCAGAGACTTGGGTTTTTGGAAATAAATTCTTCCATCATTTGGATGCATTCTGAATCGTCAACCACGACCACTTCCACGCCATTTTCCTTTAGAAGTTTTTCAGAACCCATAAATGTGCGGTTTTCTCCAATCACGACTTTGGGAATGCCATACAATAGAATGGCCCAGTGCACATCGGACAGGGTGAGAGCGTAGTATAAAGTACCGACTGCTGGTAGACGGTAGCGGGTTGTCTGCCAGCATTTTCCAAAGCATCCATTTCTCCGTGGAGCGTTACGCTTTTCTGCTGTACGCGCTTATTATGGCCTTTTCCGATGATTTTTCCTTGGTAAACCAACACCGACCCGATAGGGATTCCACCTTCAGAAAGTCCGATTTTGGCTTCTTGGATAGCTGCTTCGAGAAATTTATCCATTTTCTTCTTAGATTTTTCTTTAGTTAAGATCAAACTTAAAAGTGGTTCGTTATTAAACTAGATTAATTTCATTTTAGGTAAGATTAGTAGAAATATATTCAGAATGGACCAATTCCAATTTTTGTTTACTCTTTTATTACAATTTCAGAGTCTTCGGTGCCAGCATAGAAGACGATGATTTCTGCGGGTACATTTCCTTCATTTTTTCCATAATGAACCTTATTAACGAGCTCAATTATGGGATCTCCTGCCTTCATTTTCAGACTATGACCTTCAGAGTCCACCACGGTCAGTTCCCCACTGAGCAAAACCCCTGCATTGATGACCGGGTGGTAGTGTTTGGGTAGTTCGGACTGTGGAGGAATGGTCACTTTTACAATAGATATTTTTGGCTTTCCGCTCGGGTAAGCAGGCAAAGAATCTCCATTCCAGGATTGGAAAGACTCGATTAAGAGTTCTGATTCGGGAGTATTGGTAGGGGCTTGAGAGCAGGCAGTGATAGCTACCAAGAAAGTAAGAAAGCTAAAAAGCTGGGTTTTCATGAGTTTTTAACTTGGTTTTTTAAAGTTGTTTGCCAATTGAAATTTGGAGATGCTTACAGGCTGCGTTGAGTAAGTTTCTAATTTTTTCTTTTCCTGTGGAATTTTCCCAAATAACCCAAAGACTGCAAAAACTCGTCTGATTTTCTTACAGTGGATTCATAAAACTCAAAATTCCGATAGTTGAAAAAACCATGAGGCTGACCCTCATAGAGATGAAGTTCGCATTGGCTTCCCACTTTTTCCATGACTGTTTGATAGTACTTCATCGTCTCCACAGGAATCAAATCATCATTTGTCCCCAGAAAAATGATCGTTGGAGGAGCCCCTTCTTGGATATTGTGGAGGGGAGAAAAATCTTTATAGGCATCTCCAATCCGTTCAAATCCATATCCCCCCGGACCATTGTCGATGACGGGGTTGAAGAGAACTAGGGCACTTGGTTTACTGCTGATGCTCAAATCATCACTTGGGTCGTTGTAGCCATCAATCAGGGCTGTGGCTGCTGCCAAATGTCCGCCTGCCGAACCTCCCGAAGCGATGATTTTATCAGGATCGATCTGAAATTCATCCGCATGCTTTCGAATGAATCGCATGGCTGATTTGGCATCCATGAGCGATTCAAATGGACTGCTTTGATTTCGGGATCTGACTCGATACGCTACCAAAAAGCATACAATGCCTCTTTCTGAAAAGTATCTAGCCTGCGGTTCAAATTGGGAAATCGATCCCCCAGTCCATCCACCTCCGAAAAAGAAAACCATGGCAGGAAAACCATTTTCCGCAGGTTCTGCCTGCGGTCGGTAGACCTCTAGGTTTAGAGAAAGTGTATCGATTTTTTTATAGACTACTTTTTCCTGAGCGAAAGAAAAATGAAAGGATAGAAGGAGTAGTACTAAAGTAAGGTTTGATTTTAGGAAAGTCGGCATAGGGTAAATATGCAGAATTCTGTGGGGAACTTTATTCTGTTTTGAATTCTAGGACTCTTGCGGGGGCAGAACTTGTTTCCCGAGGCATCGAATAGGTAATGGAAGTTTCCTCTCCAGCCTTGACAAAAGGAACAATATTTCCACTCACATCCGTGGTTTTCGAATAAGAGACGGTATCAATTTTCAGCACTGATTTGTCAGTAGAATAGTAGGTGATTTCGAACTCGATGGAATAAATGTCCTGGTCCGTATGATTTTCTACCGCAAAAAGCACCAGATTTATTTTAATCTCTGCCAATTCAACTTGAATTTCTTCTTTTGAACAAGCAGAAAAACAAAAAAGGAGAAAGGACTCCAATGATAGACTTTGGGTGTGAAGTAATCATTTTCCCAATCATATGAGATTCAATTAGATGATTGGTATAAAAGTTAAACCCTGAATCAGAAAATTGCAATTTTGATATTTATTCAATTCTGTCCTAAATCCATGATTTTAGGAAAAAATGCTTTTTAGTAATAACCTGAAAACAATGATGGGCTTATGAATAGCAATACTGCCTTCACTAGAGGTGAGAACATGCGTATCGTTCAGATAAAAAAGTATGTCTTGATGCAGTTTTTTTGTGGTGGAGCGTTTTTGATAAAGCTTTTTGAGGTAGGAAAATGGAAAAATAGGAAGGGAGGTAGAGTTCACGTTGCAGACCAAATTACTGTTTTGATCATTCTTAATGGATACCCTGTCTCCATTCCTATTTTCCATAGAAAAGTCAGCATGGATGATTAGCTGCTTATTTTCTTTCATAGGTAGTTACGCTTATTTTTCCGTTCATCGTCCATTCGGTTAGTTCTTCCGAACCTGCTTCTTTGGGAACTCCCAATTTGAATGAATCAAAGTTGTATTCGATGATTGCATTTCTACCCGTCAATTTATCATACAAACCGATGGCTAGTTCTTCCCAACTTTTTGAATTTTCTGATGCTTTACTCATGGTTTTTTATGGTTTAGTTTATAAAATGTTTACTAATCTAACAGGTAGTATGGGATATTGTTCAGCTTGGTGATTTGTGGAACCAGCGACCTTTTTTGAAAAAGGATAGAGTGTTTTTCTTTCGAAAAAACAGGAAAACCATCGGATTAAAAAATCAATTTGGAGCTGATTTCTGATAATGGAATTCGATCTCAACTGCGAAAGTCTAGCTTTTTTTGGCTCATTTCTTAAATCTCATCTTAATACTAAATCTAGCTACTCCAGTCACTCTTCCCGAAACTCCAAAATATCTCCTGGCTGGCAGTCTAAGGCTTGACAAATAGCTTCCAGAGTACTGAATCGAACGGCTTTGGCTTTCCCGGTTTTGAGGATGGAGAGATTTGAGAGGGTGATGTCCACTTTTTCAGAAAGCTCATTTAGGGACATTTTCCGCTTGGCCATCATGACATCCAGGTTGACGATTATGGGCATGGCTTAAACAGTCAATTCATTCTCAGCTTGCAATTCCACTCCCCGTTTGAATATCTGACTGACGGCAACTAGTATCGCTGCCATGAGGAGAAATTCATATGCTCCACCCATCAGGGAATAGACTTGGTCAAGTTCGAAGCCTTTTTTTGCAAGCCATTTAAAACAGGCGGAGGCAAAAATAATCCCGATTCCGATCTGGAATGCGGTATAACTGACCCTAGCAATCAGCTTGGAAACTTCCTGACTAAATGGATGAACCAAGTCGATTTTGAGAAAAATCCGGATCATCAGGTAAAAGAGATAGGCCTTTAGTCCAAGGACAAACAAGACAAAAGAAATTACTCCGGCATAGTACCAGGGATTGGCCTCCTTGAGAGAGTAAAGATTCAAACCATCAAAAAGATTTTGGGCGACCATAGGATTAAACCAGCTGTAAATAAAGGTGAACAAAACGGCACCTGCTTGTATGCAAAGTCCGATAAAGATGGACCAAATGACCACGGTGATCAGCATCAGCGAGGGCTGATTGCCCCACTTTTCTTTCCATTGAGTTTTGGGAGAGTTCATAGATGTATGGATTTGACTTTCCAAAAGTCAGTAAAAATTTATTGAAAAACAATAAATAATAATTGAAAAAAAATATTTCAAGAAGAAAAGGAATTCTAAGCTTGGTATCTAACCTCAACTAGGTTGGACTGGAAAAATACGCAGTCGTGGAATTACAAATTTGCTTGGATAGGAAGGTGTAGATGTTGTCGTACAGTTGTCGGGACTACGCCTAGTCATAGTAGTGAAGAATTTTCGTGTAAAAAAGTGTTGAATTACCAAATCACTTTTAGTCCCAAGCCCTGATAGCGCTTGAAATTATTATCATCAGAAATAAAAGTCAAATTGCGCCGGAGGGCTTGCGAGGTCAGAATCCTATCAAATGGATCTTTGTGAATAGGAGATTTAAGCTTGAAAAACGAAACTGTATCCTCCATCTCTAAGGGCAGCTCCTTGAAATTATAAAATTGATCAAATCCAGCTTTCAAAATTTCGGGATTATGCCCATTTAAATCCAACTTTCCCGATTGTAATTTTAGGCTAATTTCCCAAAAGCTGACAGCGCTGATATAAATTTCATTTTCTTGCTTCAGGAGGATCTCCCGAATGGGTGAACTGAGTTTATCATTTTCATTAGCAAGCCATAAAATCACATGGGTATCGAGTAAGTACTTCATAAATCGAAGTCGCTTAATTCCTCATCGCTCCACTCTAAGTCTTCCTTGGAAATACTAACCCCTTGGCTATTAAAAAATCCAAGTTTTCGATTGAGTGGTTTGGGCTCCTGAAGGTCTTTGCCGAAATATCCAACTAATTCTCCCGATTTTCCTTTAATAACTTTAATGGTTACACCATTTTTGATCATTTCCACCACTTCTGAAAATCGCGCTTTAAACTCCCCAATATGCATTGTTAGTGTCATGGCCTCTTGAATTTTAACTAAGGTACCTTAAACTTGACAAGTTGTCAAGGAAAAATGAGCTTAAAAATAGAATTGCAAATTTATTTTGATAGAAAGGTGTTCTGCAAAGTACGCCCAAGCTTTCGGTAAACTACATTAAGAGAAGGTCGTAAAAAGTGAATTGTTAATCCGTTTGGATATGAAGGGGTCGACGTCAAACTACACTCAGAAGAGAATTATAAGATTAAGTTTTTGCTAAAATTTTTTATGTTGACTCAAGAATCAGGAAAAAATCAGTTCTTGCAGAAAATTTGATGATTTGAGGTTTTTTTAATCCCATTAGGTGAATTAGTAATGAGGACAAAAAATTATAAAATTGGGATTTGGAGCTAATAATGCAGGAGAAAAAAAGTTTGAAGTGAAAATCGGATCAAATGATTTTGGAGTAGAATTGTATTTTCTAATGAGTATTTCAGTTTGAACAATTGAGAAATGTCAACAGTAAAGATTAGTGTGTTGATGGCGGTTTTTAATACACCCTTTGATTTGGTGAAAAGGGCGATTGACTCTGTTCTTAATCAGGATTTTAAAGACTTTGAACTTTTGGTTATTGATGATGGAAGTGCCTTGGATTTGAGTCTTCTATTGATTCATTATTGTACTGTAAATGAGGGTAAAATAAGCTACATCCGCAGAAAGAATGAGGGACAGTCTCTTGCAATTAACAGAGCCGTCCATTTTGCAAAAGGGGAGTACATTACAATTATTGATGCAGACGACGAATACAAGCCCAATCATTTGTCCTCTTGCCTGAATGAAATCCAGCATGCGGATCTGATTTCTTCCTTTACCGAGACAGTGGTGGCAAGCAATGAAGACTACTATGTAGTGGATAAGCACGACCTCCACAAAAATATTCATGTGGATGACTGCATTCTTTTTGCTACACTTTTTGGCAAAAAAGAAGTTTTTAAAAGCATACGCTTCGAAAATCGATATTCTGCGGATTCTTACTTTTATGAACAGGCTTCCAAAAAATACAATGTTAAAAAGTCTCAGATCCGGACCTATATCTACTATCGAAATATAGCATCCAGTGTTACGGCTCAGCATAAGAAGAGTAGGATGTTAAATTCCTGATCCATATGCTAAAAATTCCAGGTAATATTATTTGCGCCTCACTTTTCACAGGGGTTTATGATGTCAACCGGAATGAATTATTACCCGATGATAATTTACAGTTGATCGAAAAGTGGTGTCAATCCATTAAAAATCTGGACTTAAAGGGCATTATTTTTCACAACAGCTTTTCAGATAAGACCATTTCTGAAGTAAATCCAGGTTATATCCGATTTATAAAAGTAGATTTTGATGCGATACTCAATCCAAACGTGTATCGTTATTTGGTTTATTTCGAGTTTTTAAAAAAATATGGAGATCAGATTCAGCACGTTTTTTTCACCGATATTGCGGATGTGGAGGTAATTAGAAATCCCTTCGAGGACCTCTTTTTTCTTCAAAATTCTGACAGTTTGTTTTGTGGTGATGAAGAAGAATCACTGGACAATCCATGGATGAGGGAGCATTGCACTCATCTCCGTAATTTTATTCCGGAGTTTAAAGATTTTGAAGAGAAAAACAAGAATGAAACACTGCTGAATTGTGGGATAATAGGCGGTAGAACCGAAGTGATGCTGGAACTAATGGAAAGGCTGAGGCATATTCACACAACTTACACGGTCAGTAATCGGACTCCTTATACTTTGGATATGGGAGCATTTAATTTTGTAGCTAGAACCAGGTTTTCGGACAATTTGATCCATGGATTTCCAATAAACACCCGATTCAAACGCTATGAATCCGACAGGAATGATTGTTGGTTTAGGCATAAATAAACTACAGGAAATCCGAAATCTTTTGTATTGCAAACCAGCCTGAAATATTTGGACGGTAAGGATAGTAATATCGGGATGTAATTTGCTGGTAAAAACAGAAGGAATTGCAGGGCATGCAAAATCTCCCAAGCAGGAGTAAAACTACACTCATAAGGGGGAGTGTATTACTTTTCAGCACATTAGAAGTCAGGAGGGTAGATACAAACCCCTTCTCAGGACCTTTGAATTTCTGTGGACGCTGGGTGAGTTTGCAACTTCACCCTGATATTCTCACCAATTTTTAATTGGCTAAATATCTATATTGATAATTTATAAGGAATTTCAAATTCGTTTGGATAGTCAAGCGTTTTACTCCCGTAGTTGTCGGGACTACGCTCAGGTCGACGTCAAACTACACTCTGGCGGGGATCGGTTATTCACCGATTGCTTAGGATTAGAAGGAATCCACGCCAGGTGAAAATTTTCTATTAAGCCTATATAGTTAAATTGATGCGGGAAGTTTTTTTATACAAGGCTGACTTGATCCTAGAAAAAAATATCGCCTGTCTGGAAGTTCTGATGATCCTTATGTGCCCAGAAAAGAAAAAGCCCTGTCTCAAAAAAATCAGGTTGAGACAGGGCTTTTGGTTTTAGCATGGTCAGCTCCTGGGATATTTATAAAGCAATTGGATTTTTAGTTTTTCCTTTTCCTCCTCACAAATTCCCAATGCGTCGCAAAGATACTGATCAATACTTCCGTATTCTTTGTTAATACTGTCTAATGCTCCTTGGATGAACTCCATTTTTACCCCCATCACTTTTCTAAGGTTTTCAGGATTGATTCCATAGATTGCTGCTGCTGTTATTATTTTTTCTTCATTTCTCCCTTGGGTGTAATAATTTGTCATCAAGTATTCATCTAGGGCAGTTTTTAGATCTACCCCTAAGGCGGATAAAACCAACAAGGAAGCAAATCCTGTACGGTCCTTTCCAGCTGTGCAATGAAAGAGCAATGGGTATTGTTTTTCTTCAAGCAATAATGAGAAAAACTTTTTGTACTCATTCTGAAATTCCATGGCAAAACCTTGATTGGCTGCATACATTAAAGAGTCCCAATCGAAATTTTCTTTATTGATATTCTCTAATATTTCTTCATTTCCGCCTGCCATATCCACTCCGATGGGAATGTGCAAATGATCAATTTTATCCAGATCTGGCCAGGTGTCAGGTTTTTCGTCCACCTCAGTTTGGGTTCTAAAATCAATGATTGATTTTACTCCTAATGTGGATACCAACTCAAAATCATCATCGCTGAGACTGCTAAGTTCATCTGAGCGGAATAGTTTTCCCCATTTAACTTGATAGCCGTCTTTTGTGAAAAGTCCGCCTAGATCTCTCAGATTACTTGCTCCTTCAGTAGGTATTCTTCTTTCTGCAAATAGTAATGTATCATCTGAATCAATGGCATAAAATGACATCTGCCTGTTCTCCGAGGAGACATTCAAAAATCCGTTTTTTACAGAAACCTGTCTGCCTATCGTACTATCCCCGTTGATGGCATGGATACTGTAGGGCTCTGCTAGTAATACCTGAACACTGTCCGGTGAAAAGGTTCTTTCCAAAATCACTCTTTCGGCTAAGTTTCTCTCAGCTGGCTTCTCAGGAGGGGGGATGCTATTTCTTTTGATAGCAACATATACAAGCGATCCGACGAGTAGTAATACCAGTGCAATGCCAATGAATTTGATAGTCTTTTTCATATTATTTATTTAATTCTTCTCAATTAATAAAGGCTGAATCTAATTCCCGCCTGTCCCCGTATGGAATAGAATTCGATTTGTTCAGGACGTTCTGAAGAGCCATGATAATATCTTAATGGTTCATTGGTGATATTGTTGAGCTCAGCAAAGATTCTCCACTTATCAGAAATAGCATAGGAAGAACTAAGGTCTACTGTCAGGTTTTTGTCATAAAACCGGTAATGATCAGGTCCCGCTTCGATTCGGTATTCAGCGAGATATTCACCTTTATAATTGGCTGCTAATCGAGCTGAGAATCCTCCTTTTTCGTAAAATATCGAGAAATTATAAATATGCTCTGGTTGATTCAATAGGGTTTCGGTGGTCAGTATTTCATCCCCGTTTTCATTAAATGTGGGGATTATCACTTCTGATTTTGTGTAGGTGTAATTTCCGTTGACACCAAATCCACTCCAAAAACCCGGGAGCGAGGTGAATCTTTTGGTGAAAGCAAGTTCAAAACCCAACAACCATGCTTCCTCAAGATTCTCGGGTTTAGTTGTCCTAACCACTCCGTCAGAAGTTGTTACTTGACTTACATTATCAAAAATAACGTTGGACACGTCTTTGTAGAAAACACCACCAGAAAGGATGCCAACATTATCAAAATAGTATTCTCCCAAGAGGTCAAAGTTATTGGAATAGGTAGGTAAAAGCTCAGCATTTCCCTCAGATATAAAAGTGATATTTCCTACGCTATTAAGTGTTCGAGTGGGGTTAATATCACTGAAATTTGGTCTGGCAAGTGATCGAGTGTAGGCGCCTCTGATATTTGCTTTTTCATTGACTGTGTATTTCAAGTGAAGGGATGGCAAAACTGACGTGTAACTGGGATTCACTTCAAATCGGTTTAGGCTTTCATCTAATGCGAGCTCATATCCAATTATGTTGATATTCGTCTGTTCCAGTCTGACACCACCGGTTAAGGTGATCTGGGGATTGACATCGAAAGTGCCCATCAGGTATCCGGCAGCCACATTTTCTGTTCCATCAAAGGTGTTTAGTTCAGCTGGGCCTCCATCAACGGGAATGTATGAGTCTGTATCATTAAAAATTCCTGAAATCATATTGTTGAAAGCATTTTCTGTCATCATATCGTCTAGGAGAAGGCTTTCGTAAGGCGAATCCAGTTCTTGGATTAATCCTCCCTTGGTATCATAAGGAGCTAAATCAAAATCGGAATAGATCGGGATAGGAACTCTAGGATCAAATAGGCCCACGGGTAGGAAGAACTGTTGTCGCGAAAGTGAATACCTGTTTTTGTTTCTGTATTTTGCTCCAAATTTTAGATCTAGTTTGCTGTTGGCCGAATAGTTGAAATTTACCTGACCCACCCGATCTCTTTCCTCTGTCTCTATTCCAAAGACGCCAGCCAATGTCAAAATCATCTGATTGGGATCAAGTGTTGCATCAAAGCTAGGTTGGAATGCTTGACCACTTCCTCCTACATTGTTTGGGGAATCATAGTCCCAATAGACATAATTATCCGATGAGACATTTCCAAATGTTCCAAATTGTTGGAATTGCCCAATTTGAATACCCGCATCGCTAGAGGGAAGATTGGTATTTCCCCGACCGGCAGTAAAGCTGACATCATATGTAGATGCTTTCCAATCCATAGTCAATCGGTCAGAAATGGGATGTTCTCCCCCAAGTTCTCCGCCATATAGTTTCGTAAAATATCCAGCGTTTCGAACCCAAACCTGAGCTGAACCCAGGTTTTCTGTTTCATCGGGTCCTTCTGGAAAATTAAAATCATGTTGATAAACAAACTCTGTATCTTCAAAAGTGCTGTAGAGGCCTCTTACATAAAGAAAACTTTTGCTACTTAAGTCATACTGTGCAGCTAGATTGAAACCTGTAGTGTTTCTGTTTCCTTCGTAATCCCGAATCTGTTGGTTGTTGATGGAAAAGCCTTGATTGCCAGGGAGGTCAAAGTTATACTCCAATTCATAGTTGTCGGATGCCCAAGGCCTGTTCCAATTCGCAGCTGAAATCAAAAAACCGAACTTTTCACCGATTCTATCACCATAGATCAACGATCCGTTAAAAGCACCACTCTGTATCTGAGCGTTGTATCCTCCGGCCAGGGATAAGCTCATTACTTTATCCGCGGGGGCTGTACGAGTTTGAAAATCAATGGCTCCGCCAATTGCATCTCCTTCCATATCTGGTGTCAGTGCTTTGGTAATTACAGCATATTCAATAAGCTCCGACGGAATAATATCCAAAGCCACCTGTCTAGTACCACCAAATCCGTCGGCTGAAGGAAGTCGGTCCCCATTTACCAAATTAGAACTCCATTCTATCGGCGTACCTCGCACGATCGCAAAACGACCTTCACCTTGGTCCCTTTCAATAGTCACCCCTGGGACTCGTTGGACAGCTTCTGCTGCATTTCTATCAGGAAGTTTTCCGATACCGTCAGCAGCTAAGACATTTTGAATATTGTTGGCATTTTTTTGAATATTGAATGCGCGCATCTCTGAGGGTAAAATTGTCCCGACTACCACAATTTCTCCTAGTTCATCAATGGACTCGGTCATTTTGATTTCTCCCAGGTCCAAAGTTTTTCCACCTTCTAGATTGACCCCGATCTCTACAGACTCATATCCAATGAAGGATAGAATTAACTTAAACTCTCCTTCAGGTAAATTTTGAATTCGAAAAGAACCTCCGTTGTCCGTAATTCCTCCGAATGTGGTACCGGCTATTAAAACCGTGACCCCGGGCAGACTTCCTCTTTCATCTGAAACCCGTCCACTGAGAGAGGCCTGACCAAACAAACTGCTCGCACTTATGAAAATCATAAGAGCCAAAAGATAAAATTTGTGAATAGTGTTGCTCATTAGAATTGAAATTTTTTCCAAATCTATCTGTGCGAGTTTCTTCACGCGTCCAACCCAATTAGGCTGTCCTTTAATTCGTTCAAGCTAATTGGTTCATGCCATTTAATAACTGGTAATCAAATAGTTACAAACATTTATCTTTTTGTTAAGCTTTCGAAATATTGGGGTAACCTATTCGGATTCCGATATTTATTTGTGAAATCTTGGTACAGTTTCCCTGTATTCTTTTGGAGTCTTACCCTTAAGTTTTTTGAAATAGGTGTTGAAAGTCGTCTTCGAATTAAATCCTGATAAATAAGCTATCTGAATAATACTTTGCTCATCGTCTTTTCCAAGAAGTTCGACGGCCTTATCAATTCGAAATTCATTGACGTATTGGTAAAAATTTTTATCCAGTTTTGAATTGAGAGCTTCGGTAATGTGGTGTTTTGGAACTTGAATCTTTGCGGCAAGGTCCTCCAATTTTAATTCAGAGTTGAGGTGGAGATTTTCTTTCAGCATCAAATCCTGTAAGGTGTCCACAATCCATACTGCATCCTCCTGTTTCAGACCAGATTTTTCATACTTGCTTTTTGTTTTCTTATGGCCGGCAGGTTGAGCTAGACGAGTCCGGCTGGATAGGTGTCGTGCTACAGCAAGCGAAAGAAATATGAATGCAGAGTATACGATGCTTCTTATTATTTCTTTCTCAATTCCTATATCTAGGATTGAAATTATGGAAACAATGATTAGAGAAATGGTCAAATAAATAACAGGTGGTTTCAGCCACTTTATTGACTTGATTTGTTCCTTTTTTGAAAAAAGTATCCTTAAAATAATTGCAAAATATCCCAAAATAGAAGGGAGAATTATCCATTTTATAGAATTTTGATACAAATCCAAAATAGACTTGCTCGAACTCCATAGGTAAACTATCACCGCTACCGAAAAAAAGAAGGTGAAAAGGAAAAATGGTGCTAAATGCAAGAGAGTTTTAGTTTGATTGTTTTTTCTTAATTCGCCCTTTTCAATGACATATAGAAGTAAAAGGGGGCCATACCCTAAAGTAAATGAGGAATAAATGTTCTCAAAAAGAAATGAATTGTTAATAATTACATAAAAGATAAATTTAACAACCATGTGGAAAAACATCAAAAGCAGAAAAAATATCAGGTATTTCTCTGATTTTGATGCTTCAAAAACATTCCAAAGAAGAAAAAAGACAACAAAAAGCTGCGAAATGGCAACTGTTAGAAGAAATTCCATGAAAGTAAATGAAACTAAAAGCAAACATTTTTATCTATTCGCAGGGATGAAGTTTTTGTGAAATTTTAAAGTAAATAAAGGTCTTTTATCGCTCCAATCCAGGTATGCTTTGTCAATGCTGATGCCATGAGTATTGTAAAATCTAAGTTTAAGCTTCGAGATTTGGGTTCTTGGAGATCCCCCATCTAGGCGTAATTTCTTCTCAATACCTTTAAGGTTTAATTGAAGGCTGTGTGGTCCCGTAGCTGTCGGGATGCAATTCCACCCTTTTATCCATATCAATTTGTAAATGGGTGAAATCTTAATCACTCCACAAACAAAACTCCAACACCCTTTTCCTTTGCCAGCTGATTAAACGCCGGAATCGCTTCCTGAATCAATCGCTCGCCTTCGGCTTTGAGTGGTTTCCAATCTTCCATCAGTCGGGCGTACTCAGCTTTGGTGCCTTCGTTGACTCTTGGAATGGAGCTTTCGCCATGATTCATCATAAAGAGGAAGTTGGCGGTAAACTTATTCGGGAAGTTCTCGACGTCATCGTAAGCCGTGGATCGACGCTGTACCATATCCTCATCCCAGGCCTTGAGTTCCTTCAGGAGTTTTTCTCCTTCGGTTTTCAGTCCAGCATATGCTGCTTTTCCTTCCAGTCTTGGGAGGAGCTCTGCTAGTTGGTCTTGGTAATCCTTGGCGGTATTAATCATGTCATGCATGGTCTTGACTTCGGATTCCAGTTGGCTCATCCAGGCATGGTAGGTTTGATAGTCCGCTGGAGTCAGCTTGTATGCAGGGATATCTTTGATTTCAGCTTTAGCCTCAGCGCTTTTTCCATCAGCTGTCAAGCGTAGCGTGTAGGTGCCAGGAATGGCTTTGTGTCCTCGGTAGCTGGATTCGATGTAGACATTCTCGATGCCCGGAAGGGTAGGGTAGCGGAGATCCCACACAAAACGATTTAATCCTTTTCGAGTGGAAATGGTCGGTTCCATTGGCGGACCACCCGCCCAAGTTTTGGCTTCAGGATCCCGTTTGGAGGAAATTTCCCGAACCAAGTTCCCTTGTGCGTCCATAATCTCCAAGGTCAATTCAGTAGAATCTGCAAATGATTCAGGAAGGGAATAATGAATGACCATTCCATTTGCCGGGTTGAGGCCTTGAAAAGGATGTGTTCCTGTAAAATCATCGAGATTTCCTCCATTCATGCTGGAATACCAATTTCCCAAAAGGGCATCTTCAGGCGTATAAAGCGTGATTTGATTTACTTTTTCTTTCACCTCCCGCACTACATTCAGTTCGTCCAAAATCCAAAAAGAGCGCCCCGAAGTCGCCACAATCAGATCATTGTGTGCCACTTTCAGATCGGTGATGGGAGTGATGGGAAGGTTGAGTTGGAAGGAATTCCAATTCGATCCTCCATCCCTAGAGATATACATGCCCTGTTCAGTTCCTGCGAAAAGCAATCCCTCTTTTTCGGTATCTTCCCGAACCACCCGGGTAAAGGCTCCGTAAGGAATTCCTTTGGAGATATTTTCCCAGCTTTTGCCGTAATCGGTGGTTTTATAAATGGCAGGGGTATAATCGTTGAATTTGTAGCGGGTGGTGGCAATGTAGGCCGTCGCGGGATCGTGGGGAGAAACGTCGATGGCATTTATCAAAGTCTCTTGCAAGCCTTTTGGAGTCACATTGGTCCAGGTTTTTCCATTATCTCGAGTTAAATGCACCAAACCGTCATCGCTTCCGGTCCAGATGACTCCTGCCTCATGTGGGCTTTCGATCACATAGGCTAAGGTTCCATAGTTTTCAGCACCTACAGCTTCATTCGTAAAGGGAACACCCGGAGTTCCTTGCTTTTCTTTTTCATTTCGGGTGAGATCAGGAGATACTTCTGTCCAAGTTTTTCCCCAATCCTGAGTTTTCAACAAAACCTGCGCTCCATGATAAAAGGTATTTGGTTCATGCTGAGACCAGATGATCGGGGCATTCCAGTTGAATCGGTATTTCATGTCCTCAGCGCTCATTCCGAGGTATTGAATGGGTGCGGCCATGATATTGGTCGAGCCCTGAGTCTGCATATCCAAAACCTCAATAGTTCCCTGATAGCTTCCTCCCAAGACATATCGCGGATCATCCGGATCGAAAGCCAAGAAGGCGCTTTCCCCGCCTGCCGAGTAGTTCCAATGCTCTTCTCCGATTCCGCCCCGACCTAAAGCCAGGCTGGAAATAACAACGGAAGTGTTGTCTTGCTGTCCTCCATAGATTCGGTATGGAAACTGATTATCGGTGTTGATCCGATAAAACTGAGCGGTCGGCATGTTTTTTTGTGTGGACCAGGTTTGGCCTCCATTGAAGGTGATCGAACCCCCTCCATCATCTGCCAAAATCATGTTTTTGGAGTTCTTCGGGTTGATCCAGAGATCGTGATAATCTCCATGGGCTCCGTCAATTGCCTCAAAGCTTTTCCCTCCGTCGAAGGACTTCAGCATTGGGGCACTTTGCACCCAAACGGTGTTTTCATCATTCGGATCTGCAAAAACTTCGATGTAATACCAAGCCCGTTGCGTGAGTCGATTGTCCTTGTTGATCAAAGACCAGCTTTCTCCGGCATCATTGGATACAAACAAGCCACCCAAGTCTTTGTAGGTATCGCTCTCGATCAGAGCATAGACCTTATTGGAATTGGCTCGGGAAACGGAGATGGCCATTTTTCCTTTTTCCTCGGGTAGGCCCTTTTCTATTTTCTTCCAGGTTTTTCCAGAATCTGTGGATTTGTACATGCCCGAACCCGGACCGCCTGATTTCACTTGCCAAGGAAAACGCTGGTGTTCCCACATGGCGGCATAAAGGATTTCGGGGAAATTCATATCCATGGAAAGCTCCACAGCTCCAGTCATGTTGTCTACAAAAAGGACTTTTTCCCAAGTTTCGCCTCCGTCCGTAGATTTGTAGACACCTCTTTCTTCATTGGGAGCATACAAAGCTCCCTGCGCTGCTACATAGACAATGTCGGGATTGGTGGGATGGATTTGGATTCGTGAGATATGCTGGGTTTTCTCCAATCCCAGTTTTTTCCAGGTTTTTCCTGCATCGGTGGACTTAAATACTCCGTCGCCGTAAGAGGTCATGACTCCTCGAGGTGCGTGTTCACCCATGCCTACATAGAGGATATTGGGATTGCTTTCGGCTACGGCCACTGCACCTACCGAACCTGTGGTAAAAAATCCATCGGAGATATTCTCCCAATGCTGTCCGGCATCGCTGGTTTTCCATAGCCCTCCGCCTGTGGTGCCAAAGTAGTAAGTTAATGGATCATCGACGACACCGGTGGCAGTGACCGAGCGGCCTCCTCGGTAGGGGCCGATATTTCGGTATTTGATGGGGAGATTTTGATCAAAATTGACTTGGCCTGCAACTTCAAAAACGAGAAGTGTCAGGACCAAAAAGATACTTTTCTTCATGATTTGGTGGTTTTGATGATAAGATAGAAAAATCGGATGGAAATTTTAAACTGGTCAGGTTTCAGGCTTTGGTATGAATCGCTAAAAGAACATTTAGAAGTGAAAAAAAACTTCAATCGTGAATGGATAAATTGTTGTTTAGGAAGTTTGGACCTCCTCTTCGAATTCTGCGGGAGATAGGATTTTTGCAGTTTTAAACTCCTTAAGGTCCAATAAATCCTTATCGCCAGTTACTAGGTAATCGGCATTTGAAAACTCGATGAGATCCAGTAAAAAATCATCCTTTGGATCCCGACTAATGGTGTTTTTTGGAGTTATTTGAAAATTTTTGGAAATGGTTTCTAATAGTGCTATCAGTTCTTGGACACTCTCTTCCGGGAAATATTTCTTGATCTTTTCTCTTCTTGTAACCATCCTTATTTCAAGAATTAATTGTGCGGTAATGATTAATTATACTTTCCACGAAGCGATTAGGCTTCCCAAGCTTCTAAGACGTTTACCTATCAAAAAACTGATCCAAACATTCGTATCAAAGATGACCTTTTTGCTTTCCCCGCTCATAGATTTCCTTTCTTACAGTTTCAATTTCATCCGAAAGCGTTTTTAAGTCCAGTTCATCCGTTCTAAAGGTTTTTAGTAAGCCTGAAAGCTTACTGTTTATTAGCTCTTCTTCTAAAACCGATGCTAGCTTTAACTTTTCTTGACCAGAAAGTTGCTCTACTAAGGCAAGGATTTGGTCAAATGTTAGATTAAGTTTTGCTGTAGTTTCCATAAGAAAATTAGATTGATACAATTTAACAAAATCTTTTATCAATATGGTTCTGTGTCGGTTTTTTCACCGTGTAATATGTTGATAGGCAGGTATTTCAAGTATATTTTCTTTAAAGTTTTCAAAATCAAAAAAAAGACCAGCGTTCGCTGATCTCTTTCATAATAAGTTAGTTGGTTTTTGAACTCTTTCTTGTTTCTCAGGACTGATGGACCCTGTTTTTTAAACATTCGTTCATGAAGTCTTGTCAAGACTTAGAGGAGTTTCTTTTTGATCTTTATTGCCATATTGATAATAATCAATTATTTTTCCGGTTCCCTCTCGAACTCCCGCTAGAGCGTGAAGTTGATTTTTGTGTCGAGGAACTATTTGCTGGAGCTTTAACTCGCGAACTGCTGCGAGAAGGGGCCTGAGTCCTGGTTTTGTTTGTGCTTGGAGCCTGAACTCGGGTATTTGATCGACTTGGCGAGGACTGCACTGATCTTCCTCTGCTCGGAGTAGTAGCTTTTTTTACAGAAGAGCTTCTCGTAGATTCCTGAACCCTGCCCGAAGATGGTCGGCGATTTTGCGATGGTGCGCTCGATCTTACGCTTCCTTCTCGGCTCCTTGAGCTCTGTCCCACCTGACCACTTCGATTACTTTGTCTAGGCGCTTCATAGGGCTTTGCTTCAAAGGTCTTGCTTTGACTCGATCTAGGAGATATTTGCCTTCCGCTAGTTCGTGAAGGAGCCTGGCTGGACCGGTCTACTCGAGAGTTATTTCTAACAGCAGGACTTGCAGATCTATTGCTAGGAGCATTTTCCAAACTTCGGCTTCGGTTTGGACTAGTAGCATTCACAGATCTTCGGCTTCGCGCTTCACTGGACTCAAGGACTCTGGAAGGTCTTGCCTGCACTGTTCTGCTATTTCGCTCGGATAGCTCAGGTCGATATATGCTTACCCGATTGTTGGATACGGCTACTCGGCCCGGTCTCGGGCTACTCTCTACTCGGTAGACAGGTACATTTCTTCCAGTTACCCGTCGGATTTCCCGACTGCTCGGACCTGCATTGTAGGTATTGTTGTTGTACACGACTGTATTATTGATCACAGTGGTACGATTGATGATTTTGATGCGGGTACGATGTGTTGCGTAGTATCTCCAAGCATATCGATCGTAGATTCTTCGCTGAGGGAGAAATACCCAATGAAAGCTGGGAATACCAATCTGTACACTCACAGAAAGTCTCGGTCCAAGAGGTGCCCATCCATAATATCCACCGCCTGTTCTCCAACTCACCCAAGCAGGACCCCATTTATAGCCTGGAATCCAAGCCCAGCTTCTGTAGTAGTCATCAAAATACCAGCGACCGTAGTGAAATGGTGCCCATCCCCAGTCATAGTAGGATACCCAGGTATTGCCAAACTCAGTCATAGCCCAGTGTCCATTGGTACCATAAGGATGAAAGTCCGGACCTACTGCCGGAAGCCAGATAAAGCCATGTCTTGCATCGCGTACCCAGTCTCCGTAAGGCATCAGTTCATCATAAAATACCTGAAAAGAAACGCCGTGGTAGGTTTCAGCTTTGCTAGGGGTGGAGGCCAATAGACTCAGGGAGAATACGCCCATCATCAGGCCAGTGATCCATCGGGTGAGAAGTGAGGTTTTCATGCTGTGTTGGTTTAGGTTGACAAATAATCGGGGCAGGTTTAGTGCTTGCTTCTACTTTCCAGATGCAATTATTTGGAAAAAGGATGCATGCCAACTAAAACTAAAATCAGGCCAGTTTTCAATTCTTTAAGAAAATCCGTTTGATTTTATTCTCTTATTCGTAAAAAAATTAATTAAGGTTCGATATTAAAAAATATATAGACAAAAAATAATGATTTAATTAATACACATTTATAAAAAAATTAATTAATTGGATTTAATCAATTTGAAAAAATCCAGGAAGGCAATTCCTTTATTTAAAAATCTAAACGGAAAAAGGCCGTTTTCGGGTTTTTAGGCCTTTCTTAATTTTTGCTTAAAAAAATTTGATTTTTTTCAATTCAAGATTTAAAAAGTTCAAGGTTCGGTGTTCAAAACTCATTTGGATTTCCCTAGCCACAAAAGAAAATACCACTTTCTACTTACCACATACCACTTACCCCACTTCCTACTTCCTACTTCCTACTTCCTTCTCCCAGCTCCCAACTTCCAGCTTCCTTCTCCCAGCTTCCTACTTCCCTCTCCCTCCTGTCAACTTCTCCAATACCCAATTAGTAGAAGCGGCAGTGTAGCCTGTTCTGGGACTCTGGGTTTTTCCTAATAAATCATCCACAATCAATTGAATCAAAGGTTGCTGAATGTGTTTGGGCAAATCAAATTGAAAATGCTTTTCGGTGTCACCATCCTTTTGTAGGTGGAATTCTCCTTTTCCAAAGGTCTCAAATCGGATTTGGCCTAGACTGCCATCAATGATGATTTGATCGATCTGATTTTCCTTGGCGCTGGCAAAATTCCAATTTCCGGTTCCCATGGTGCCATTTTCAAATGCAAAGCTGCCAACGACCGTGTCTTCTGCCTCGTAGAGACCAGCTTGATTACTTTGAAATCCGGAAGCCTGTATGATCTTCCCAAAAAAGAATTGAAGCAAATCCATTTGATGCGAGGCGAGATCATAAAAATATCCTCCTCCGGCAATCTCCGGATCTACCCGCCAATTATTCTCCAATTGCGCGATGATTTCCAGTTCGGGCTCCTGCCGCATCTGAATATGAACGGTGCGTACAGCCCCAATTTCTCCTTTCTCAATAAGCTCCTTGATTTTGACAAAATGTGGTAATGCTCTTCGATAGTAGGCTACATATAGTGGAACCCGTGCTTTTTCACAAGCTTGGATCATGCTCAGGCATTCAGCGTAGGTTCGAGCCATGGGTTTTTCTACATACACGGGTTTTCCAGCCTCGGCAGCAAGTTCGGTGTAGGGGAGGTGCATATTTGGAGGCGTGGCGATGTAGATGGCATTGACCTCCGGATCATTTATCAGCTCCTCGGCATGGGTATACCATTTGGGGACTTGATGTCGGATAGCGTAGTCTTTTACCTTCTCTTCATTCCTTCGCATGACAGCTACCAAGCGGCTGTTTTGGATCAAATTCATGGCAGGGGCCGATTTGACTTCGCATACATTCCCAACCCCGATGATTCCCCATCGAACTTCTTGATATTTAAATGTTTCCATCATTTTGCCCGGAATCGAATACTATCAATCGCTAAGCTCAGTCCTGCCTGAAATACAACTAATCCTGCTGTTCCATACCAAAACCAGGGATCCCCCGAGAGTTTCTTAAGTCCGGCATCAATGCAAAGGGATAAGCCTGTTCCGGTCAGAAGTAAACCAACGACAGATTGTACAAACCACCTAGTCTTATTTTTCATTTGAATGAAAGTTTAAAACACCAAAAGCCGCAAAACACGGCTTTTGGTAGAAACTGTTAAATGAGATTTTACACCTCAAATCCCTTGCGATATTGTCTTCCGACAAACTGATTGGCTTCTTCCAGATTGGTGATTCGCATGTTTTCACCATCCCAAAGCAACTTCTTTCGAGCAAAGAATTCCTGTTGGCCCTGAGCATTTTCTCTTCTGAGCATGTAGCTTCTGATCGCCAAGTTACCCATCAATACTGTCTCAGTCATCGGACCGGCATAGTCAAAGGAGGAAGTCAAGCCTTGATGCTCTGACGAGTTGAAACCAGCCTTGCAAGCCTCGACCCAAAGCCGCTGATGGCCATATTCCCGCTCCATACCATCTTCATTTTGAGGGCCCTCTTCTTTGGTGCCGTCATTGAGATACAGCTTAGGCATGAGTGGAGATGAATCATTGATATTGGTAGAAATAATACCCTTTTCACCGATGATGAGCACTCCGTTGGCAGAATTGGCACCTCCGATATCATCGTTAGCCGGAATGATATCTGGGTGGGCAGGTCTGATACCTCCGTCCATCCAAGTCATTTCGATGGGTGATTTGCTTTTGGCAGTCGCATCAAAATGTAAGGTAATAAAGGAGGAAGCCGGGCAACCTTCCGGATGGTAATCTGGAGTCCACATCTGACTGAAAACGGATCCTACGCTACATTCGGCATCTTTTGGATAATGAAGTCCCAAGGTTCGGAACGGAATATCGATCAAGTGACATCCTACGTCACCCAATGCGCCTGTTCCGTAATCCCACCAGCCTCTCCAGTTGAATGGATGAAGATTTGGGGTGAAAGGAATCTCCGGTGCTGGACCCAGCCATAAATCCCATTCCAAAGCGTCAGGCTTTGCTCCGGGCTCTGCCTTTGGGAAAGCGCCACCCTGAGGCCATACCGGACGATTGGTCCAAACCTGTACCTTGGAAACGGCGCCGATTCGATCTTCGTCTACCCATTTCTGAACGAGTTTCAGGAGGGGATTGGAACCACCCTGATTACCCATTTGGGTGACTACCTTTTGAGATCGAGCCATTTCGGTAAGCATTCTGGCCTCCCGGATATTGTGTGTCATGGGCTTTTGAACGTAGACATGCTTTCCACGCTCCATGGCATACTTGGCAGCAGGTCCATGCACATGATCGGGAGTGGATATTGTCACCGCATCAATGTCCTTTTCTTTATCCAGCATCTCCCGGTAGTCTGCATAGAGTTTGGCAGTCGGAAACCGCTCAACAGAGCGCTTGGCAGATCCTGAAAAATCCACATCACAGAGTGCGACCACCCGCTCTCTTCCGCCTACGGATGCTAATTCAATATCACTCGCACCTTTTCCACCTGCGCCTATCGCAGCCAAATTCAACTGGTCAGAAGGAGCTGTAAAGCCCGCGCCTCCCAATACATTTCTCGGCACAATGAAAAAAGAAGAAGCGATGGCCGCATTTTTTATAAATTCTCTCCTGGATTGTCCAGAATTAGGTTTCTCGGGTTCCATCATAATCGATTTTTGTTAGGGTTTAATATTTTTGATGATTGAATTCATAAGTTAAGTCCTCGGGCTGATAATTTGAAATATTACTATTCAAATGGATGATTTTATGCTTTATTTTTTTTCTCAAAGACTAAAGTCAGTAGAAAACCCACTAAAAAAATCCCCGTCGTGCCTAGCGCAATGCTCATATTTGGGTGAAAAGAGCTGAGCCAAACTAGTTTGGATACTCCTCCTTGGCTTAAGCTAGGACTTAGACTTACCCATGCTATCAGTAAGACTCCGATGAAAGTTGCAAAAGCAGCATATCTGCTAGGGCAGGTTTTTACCACTATTCCCAACAAAAAAAGTCCGAGAATTCCTCCACTGAAAATAGAAGCCAAGGCCCACCAGGCATCCAAAGCACTGCTGACTCCATTGAATGCCAAGCCCACTAGAATTGCCAAAAGTCCCATGGCAAGGGAGGAAAGCCGGAGCACTTTGAGGTCCTTTCTGCTGGAAAGATTGGGCTGTAGATATTTTTTGATGTGATCGGAAAGAATTACCGTCGCGGAGCTATTGATACTGGTGGAAAGCGTACTCATACCGGCAGCGAAAAGGGAGGCAATCAATAGACCAGTTAAGCCAATGGGCAACTCTGTTACGATGAAGTGAGGAAAGACACTGTCTGCCTGCATGCCTTCGGGTAGGTTTTGTGGCAGCGTCTGATAGTATGCATACAAAGCGGTGCCAATGAAAAAGAAAAGAGCCGAAACCGGAATATAAAGCAAACTTCCAAGCCAGGTGGATCTTCGGGCGTCTTGATCGCTTTTGGCAGTGATATATCGCTGTACGTAGCTTTGATCGATCCCAAAGTTTTGAAGATTGATAAAAAGACCATAGACCAAAATCATCCAAAATGTGGAGTTCCCAAAGTCCCAGTCAAAGCTTCCCAAGCTAAATTTCTGATCGGCAATCGCAACCTCCATCAGCTCAGTAGTACCTCCCGGAATTTTCCAGAAAATCATTCCAAGGCAAATAATCGCTCCTCCAATTAAAATCAAGCCTTGGATTGCATCTGTCCAAACCACAGCTTCAATCCCTCCCAACATGGCATAGATGACTACAATCAGTCCAGTCATCGCGATCACCCAGGCGATGCTCCAGCCAAAGAGAAAATGCATGGGTAAGGCTAGCAGGTATAGAATGGCTCCCATGCGGGCGAGTTGGGTGAGCAAATAGCAAGTGGAGGCATAAATTCTCGCCCATGGCCCAAAGCGCTCTTCCAAATAGAAATATGCCGAATCACTGGAAATGCTTCGATAGTGGGGCACAAAGTATCGAACTGCTATCCAGGCTGCTATGGGAATGGAAAGACTAAAAACAAAGCCATTCCAATTACTTAGATAAGCATTGCCAGGAAGAGCCAAAAAGCTGATACTACTCACGAAGGTTGCAAAAATTGACATGCCTATTGCCCAAGCAGGTAGCCTTCCACCTCCGGTGGTAAAGTCTTTGGCGGTCCGCTTTCGAAATGAAAAAGAAACGCCAAAACCTAAAATCAGCAATAGGTAAAGAATAAAAACCAGGGTGTCCCAAATCGGCAGCTCAGCCATTATTCCTCCAGAAATTTGTGAATTTTGGACTTGATTTTTTCAAACTTCTTCTGGAATGTCTGTCTTTCCTCCTCCGTAAAACTCCTTTGCGGAGGGGATAAGATTCCTCCTGACAAATGCGAGAGTTTCATGCATTCCTTCAGTCCTTTGAGATAGGAGGAGGGATGCGAGACATGATGGTATAGCTCTTGACTGACTTCCCAGATGAGATTTTGGCATTCCTGAGCTTCTTCCTCCTTTCCTTGGATGAAGCTGTCATAGCATTTGACATAGAGTTCGGGAAATACATTGGCGCCCCCACTCACTCCACCTGAAAAGCCCTGCTGTAGTGCATCAAGCAATCGCTCCTCCGGCCCCATCAGCAGGATAAAGTCTGTATAAGGTCTGAAAGTCTCGCCTAATTGGGAAAGATATTCTTTGCTGTCTGTACTGTCTTTGATTCCTAGGATATTGGGATGGGAAGACAATCTCTCCACTGTATCGATTTCCAAAGGGGTTTTGGCATGGGAAGGAATATTGTAAAGTATTAGTGGCAACTCCGTTCGATTGGCTAGATCCCGATAATATTTTTCCAGATCCTCCTGACTGATATTCATATAAAAAGGTGGGGCGGCTACCAGCGCATCTGCCCCATAATTTTTGGCCATTTCAGCTAGCTCAAGGCTATTACCCATTGAGCAATCCGTGATTCCCACCAAAACAGGAACTCTTTTGCTCACTATTCTACCGGTTTCCCGAATCATGTGAATCTTGATTTTTTGTGGCAGTGAGGGGGATTCTCCGGTTGTCCCTAAAATGAAGACGCCATGCACTCCCGCATCAATCACATGATTCAGTATTTTTTCCAGTGAAAAACTGTCCAAGGTAAAATCCGGCAAAAGTGGAGTGACCAAGGGGGGAATGATCCCCGTAAAAGTGAGTTTTGGGTTCATAGGCTGAGGTGTACGTATTTGATTTTTTTGCGCTGATAGGTATAGGTCAGATGAATGCTTCCATCTTTGGCTTGAATAATGGCCGGATAGCTAAACTCGCCGGACTTTTCATCTTCCAATACTAAAATCTCTTCCCAATTTAACCCATCTGTTGAGCCCAAAAGACTCAGCTTTTGCCGGCCTTTGGGGATGGGATTGCAAAGCAAAAGATGGTAGCCGTTTGCCAGTGTGACTGCATCAATTCCAGAATTATTATGGGTGATTTGGGTTGGCTCGAGTTCAGTCCAACTTTCTCCCTGATCATCCGAAAAAGCAGTGGCTATTACCCCTTCCTGAGTTCTGCAGAGCATTTGAATTTTCCCGTCTGAATGAAAAAGTATGGTAGGCTGAATGGCCGAAAAGGGTCCTTCAATCTCCCGCTTCTCCCAATTCTGCAGCTTTTCATCGCTTAGTTCTACATGACTTGTCCAGATGCCATTGGTCTCGAAGCTACTCGGGTGCAAGAGTTTTCCGTTGGCGAGTTTCACGCTTTTATTTTTGACAGGTCCCAAAAAACCAGGTGGGGTTTGCACCGCTTTGGACCAGGACTTTCCTCCATCATTTGACTTTTTATAGAGTCCCCACCATTCACGAGGATTTGGCCCTTCTTTGTAGAAAAGTAGGATTTCACCATTCGATTGTTGATAGAGTACGGGATTCCAGGTTGGATTTCTGAATACCTCGTTTTCGATTCCATCGGCTACCAAAGTAGGGGTGGACCATCCTTTTTGATCTCTCAAAGAGGTGTAAATACTGACATCCGGGTGACGCTCGTAAGTACCTCCAAACCAGGCCGCCAGAATTCCGTCCTCTGTCTCAATCAAGGTAGAGGCATGGCAGGAGGGGAAGGGGGCGTTTTCATAGATAAACTCTTGGCTGATGATTTTGGGGTTAATTTTTTCAGAATCGGAACTGGTGATTTGAAAGAGTATTCCAATCAATTGAATCAATATGGCCATAGTACAAGGGGTTTTGAGCTGAATGAAGAAGATCAGGTGATTGCTATGTATATCAGTTAACTGTAACTTTAGATTCCAAGTGACTTTTTGGCGAATTCCAGGAAAATCTCCCAGTCTTCCCAGATCAATCCATGTTCACCTTCACGAATATGGTATCCCAACGTATTGGAGGAAACCGGGCCCTTCAGTTCTTCCCAGTTGGTTTTAAAAGGACTCTCCTTTGCATAAATCCAAGAAAAGACCTCACTACCGATCTGAAGCCCAAGATATTCACCTTTTGGATCGGCCCATTCATCAGCTTTTGCGCTAGCATAGTAAACCGCTCTGGGAGCGATCAGTGCTGGCAACATGTGCTGGTCGAGTGGAAGCGATTCTTCAGCATCATTGTACTTCCGGAAATTCTCCGCGAACCAATGCGTGAATCGATTATTGATGATTTCTATAGTTTCTCCAAACTTCCTTTTTGACAAAGCAGCCCCTCCGCAGCCAGACTCATTGGCATACGTGATTGCCCAACGAGGGTCATTGGCAGAAGCCCAGAGAGCCGCTTTCCCCGATCTGGAGTGCCCCACCAAAACAGATTTTGAGGCATTAATTCCTTCGTGCTGCTCAAAGTAATCCATGGCTCTAATTGCTCCCCATCCCCAGGCTCCCAAAGCTTTCAGACCATCACTTTTTTCCTTTTGCTCTGGATAGAGGTTGGTCAAAATACCATTCACATACCTTGTCGTGTCATCGGGTGCTACCGTTTCTGCATGGAAGGATGCTGTGGCAAAACCTCTTTCGATCAACTCAGCTACTGGCCAGTACCCTTCCTCAGCAAGCGAACCATCTTCTTCTGGGGCGCGATGGTTGATAAGCAAAATAATAGGATAGGGGCCATTGGATTCTTTGGGTAAAAAGACATTAAGTCGCATTACATGGGAGCCTTCTCCACGCCGGATTTTGATGTCTACCTCTTCAAGCTTGGCAATGGAGTTAAATTCATGATTGGCTCTTTCATTCACTTCAAAGCTGACTTGATCGAAGTCCTTTGGAATTTGACCATAAACTTCAGATTCAAAAAGCCTGAAAATTTCCGGTCTTCGGTGATTTTCCCAATCCTCCTTTGAATCGATGACTTTACCTTTTTCGCTTATGAATATGGAAGGAAGGTGAAGGGGAGGAACCTTGCTTTCATCGTAATTGACTTGAGATAGTGCCATCTTTGATGTGAGTAAAATGGGTAAAAAAACAGCCAGTAATTTGAGCCGAGTTTGCATGATTTCTTAGGTTTAATTTGCCTCAGCTGCTACCCGAGAAGGCACAAAAGGCTCAAATGGATACTCTGTGGGCAGGATTTCTATCCCAGAAGTCACTTTGAGTGGGGTCTCTCCAGCAAAGGTTAATTCCACAAAATACCCTCTAAAACCCTCATCAGGAATCTGCATATTGACCTCAAGCTCTCCTTCTGCAGGCATGGCGATTTCTTCTGCTACCCAGTTGGGACCAAATTCATCAACTCTGAAATCTCTGGAAAGCGGATTGTAAGCCGACCATAATTTGACAGAAACAGGCATCTGCTCGGGATTGACTTTGACGTGAATAGTGTTTCCTTCTATTCGCCAAGAGTATTCCGGTCGCTTTTCATTTTCTAATACTGAATTGTAAAATGAAATCAGGTTTGGTAGCGCATCCGATTCACTCAGATCATGACCGAAATTTGGGACATACTGAACGTGTTTTTCGCCTTGCAATTCATTCCAATAGAACTCCCAACTATCAGGTTGGAAAAACTGATCTCCTGCTGCATTGATCAGAAGTTTGGGCAGGTCTAACTCATCGATAAAAGAGTAAGGTTCCGTAATCTCCAGCAAGCGATCAAACTCCGGAGTTCCTATCCAATCCATGATTCCTTCCTGTACATAATTATCTACCGCAGGAGCCCAGAATCCATAGTTTCGCCAGTGGTGCATAAAGGAAGGCTCCAGGTTGAGCATATCGATCACAACCGGTGCGATAGCAACAACCCGGTCATCGGTAGCAGCTGTGGTCCAGGTAGTCCATCCTCGCTTGGAAGCTCCCGCCACAAAAAAGTTATTCAAATCCTTCTGGTAGTTTTCTTTGATCACTTCTTGGATCGCATCCATGGCAAGCTTGGTGGCTTTGGTCATGGGAAACCGAGCTAACCAGATAGCATCCTCGTCTTTGGCTCCGCCTTCCAAAAACTTCCTCCAGCCATAAGCAATGATGGCATCTTCATACCGCTCGCCTTCCGGATCCCCAGCAAATGTCAAAGGTTGAAAGGGTACATTGTGGATTTGTGCGACGATGGAATTGGTCTGAGAGGCTGCTGCTTTTAGTAGGGCATCAGGCTCCTGAGGCATCTCAGTTTCTCTGCTTCCTCCTCCGATCCAGAGCATTCCTGTTTGATGGGTAGTGTTTTTTGGGACTAGGATCGACACCCAATGCCACCAATGGGTTTCATCCACCAAAGAATCGCTGAGCCACTTTTGGGAGTACATTTTCAGAACGTGAAAATCCATTTCCTCTCCGGGGACAGAATGCACTATTTCATAGGAAAAGTCTGGTGACTCCGATTGGACATAGGCTTCGAGCAAATCGATTTGGATAGGTTCTTCTTCAGGTGATTTTTCAACTGGACCCTGGCAAGCAAAAAGGCCAAAGGCAATTATAAGGACTTGGAAATAAGATTTGGTTTGCATTTTTTCTGGATTTTGGGCAATTGATTCTGGTGAATAATAGGTAAAAACTAATAATTTTAAATTCAGTCAACAAGAGAAGAGCTAAAACGCTCGATTGAATATAATGAATTTGACGATTATGAATTTGAGAGCCAGTTATTTAATCCTATTCTTATTTGGTTTCGGGACTGTTTTTGGGCAGGAGATCAAATCTCCAAATGGAGAAATGCAGCTAGCTTTTTCCCTTGACGCAGCCGGCGCCCCAACCTATCAGCTGAACTTCAAGAATAAACCCGTGATCAAATCAAGCCGATTGGGATTCGATTTGAAAAACGACTCTACCGATTTGATTCAGGGATTTCAAATAATCAATTCTTCGGAAAATACTTTTGATGAGACCTGGACTCCCGTATGGGGGGAGGAAAGCGAGATTCGGGATCATCATCAGGAGCTTTTGGTCGAGCTCATTCATCAAGCATCCAAGCGCAAGATGAATATCCGATTTCGCCTTTTTGATACAGGATTGGGTTTTCGCTATGAGTTTCCGGTGCAGGAAAATATGGGGCATTTTGTGATCACGGAGGAATTGAGTCAGTTTGCCATGACAGGAGATCACACTGCTTTTTGGATACCGGGAGATTATGATACCCAAGAATACGACTATACCGAGTCCAAGCTTTCAGAAATCAGAGGCCTGATGGAGACGGCAATTACCCCAAATGCATCTCAAACGCCCTTTTCCGAGACGGGTGTTCAGACATCGCTTATGATGAAATCTACCGATGGCCTTTATATCAATATTCATGAAGCGGCATTGATCGATTATCCGGCAATGCACCTCGAATTGGATGATCGTGCGATGGTTTTTCAATCTCACCTTACACCGGATGCGCAGGGAGACAAGGGCTATTTATATACTCCTGCGCAAAGCCCTTGGCGAACAGTAATCGTATCAGATCAGGCAGCAGAGATTTTGGCCTCCAGAATCACCTATAATCTCAATGAACCTTCCAAAATTGAAAATACTTCCTGGATCAAACCCATGAAGTATGTAGGGGTTTGGTGGGAAATGATCACGGGTCAAAGCTCCTGGTCCTATACGGATGAATTGAAAGCGGTGAAGTTGGGAGAAACTGATTTTTCCCAAGTCAAACCCAATGGTACCCATGGAGCAAGTACCGAAAATGTTAAAAAGTATATCGATTTTGCCGCTGAACATGGATTTGATGGGGTGTTGGTCGAAGGCTGGAATGAGGGTTGGGAAGACTGGTTTGGCAATTCGAAGGACTATGTATTTGACTTTGTGACCCCTTATCCGGATTTTGACTTGGATGGGATTACGGCTTATGCGAAGGAAAAGGGTGTGCAAATGATCATGCACCATGAGACCTCCTCTTCAGTTCGAAATTATGAGCGTCATCTAGATGAGGCCTATCAATTAATGAAGGACTATGGATATCCTGCGGTGAAAAGTGGTTATGTGGGGGATATGCTACCCAGAGGTGAATATCATTACAGTCAGTGGCTAGTGAATCACTATCAATATGCGGTTGAAAAAGCAGCGGAGTACCAAATCATGGTCAATGCCCACGAAGCGGTGAGGCCTACAGGAGTAGCCCGAACTTGGCCAAATCTAATCGCAAATGAATCGGCAAGAGGGACAGAATACCAAGCATTTGGAGGAAATAAGGCAAATCACGTGACCATTTTGCCTTTCACAAGACAGATAGGTGGACCAATGGATTACACGCCCGGAGTATTTGAAATGGACGTATTCAATGGTTCCCATGTCAATAGCACTTTGGCAAATCAGTTGGCACTTTACGTGACTATGTATTCTCCTTTGCAAATGGCTGCAGACTATCCCGAAAATTACATGCGCTTTCCAGATGCCTTTCAGTTTATCAAGGATGTGGCTTTGGATTGGGAAAAAAGCTTATACCTCGAAGCTGAACCCGGTTACTACTTAACGATTGCCAGAAAGGCCAAGGATACGGGAGAGTGGTTTGTTGGAAATGTCAATGGATTCGAAGGTAGAACAGGGGAGGTCAAATTTGATTTTCTGGATGCAGACAAAACCTACCTTGCGGAAATCTATTCGGATAAAGCTGATGCGCACTATAAAACCAATCCTCAAGCGTATGAGATTCGAAGAGTTGCCGTTGATGCCAATTCAGTTTTGAAGCAATTTTCTGCTCCGGGAGGAGGCTATGCTATCCGGATTCGGGAGGCGGGCAAGGAGGAGTTGAAGGGGGTTAAGAAGTTGAAGTAAGGGTTTTTGGAAAGACTTAAGGTTAATAAGATAGCAATTATTTAGGTTTAATTCTTTTAAAGTCCAATCGTCCTGAGCGGAGTCGAAGGGTCATTATATCATTTGAAAACCATATTATACCTAATTAAATTACTCCCTCCATCGGACTGATTTGAATACGATCTGCCTGTAATTATCCCTTTCGTATAGAATTCCGAGCGTGTTTTCATCCAATTTGACCAAATCGGAATAAGCCGTCCAAGGGAGTTTTTTGGAATCCGAGGTGAAGTCAACCGGAATCACATAGTCCCAAGTCTTTCCTTCATCGTAGCTGATTTTGATGGTCAGATAATTTCGCTCCTTCTCATCTGCAGCATTGGAATGAGCGAGGATAGTTTTTCCTTCCTTTTCTCCCAAATCCAAAATGGAAGCCTGACAAACCGGGTCAGGGAGTTGAGGCTCAAAATAGCTTTCCTTCCAAGTCCGACCTCCGTCTGAAGAGTAAGAAATGATTCGCTGACGGATGTCTCCTTTCTGATTTCTCGAACTCATGATCATCCGGCCATCGGATAGCTCAGCTGCGATGGATTCATTGGAACCGCCAAATTCTACCGATTCGGAAAGCCCAAAGCTTTCCCCTTTATCATCCGTATAAAAACCATGTGCCTGATAGTCTGACCAGTCGTCTTTTGGACCACCTTGAGAGTGATTGGCTGCGACATAAATTCTACCTTTGAAGGGTCCATTTTGAAACTGGAAAGCATGGCCAGGGGTATTGGCATAGTGCCGCCAATCTTCTGAAAAAGTGTAGTTTGGATTAAAATCGGGGTTATTGGGGCGATGAACCTTTAGACTGATGTTTTCTGGTTCGGTCCAAGTTTTACCCAAGTCATAAGATTTGATCAGCCAAACTTCCCGGACTCCGCGATTCATTCGTACGTCATATTCATGATTGTTGCCTGTGTTGTAAAAGAGAAAAACCACTCCATCAGGATATTTGGGGTCAAATAAATCTACCACCGGAGCTGGATTTCCGGCCTGAAGACTGTCATAATCGACTAAAGTCTGAATAGGAGACCAGGTGTGGCCACCGTCCAAGCTCTTTTTCATCACCAGGTTGATATCTCCAAAATCATCACTTCCATTGACCCGGCCTTCGGCAAAAGCGAGTATTTCTCCATTGGGTAAATTGATGATGGCGGGAATCCGATAAATGGCGTGTCCTTCTTTTTCAGCCTCAAAAACAAGGGTTTCCTGTGCCAAAAGGAGATCAGAAAAGCAAAATAAGGTGAGGGCTAAAAGAATCTTGTTCATCATGGATTAGGATTTGCGAAGCTAAAGAAAATGAAAAATAACCTTTTGGAATTGAAAGAGGGAGTTTGATACAGAAAATTCAGATTGGATGAGAAGAATGAAGTACTTGGATTTTTTCTAGTAGTGACTAAATGGGATCATTTCGCAGTCAATCAATTAACTCCAGCAAAAAATAAGTGGCGCTTGATCAAAGTAGGTTTTGTTTTCAGATTTATTCCCAAAAAGATGAAAACGAAAATATTAATATTGTCCGTCTTGGTTTTTGGGATATTATCCTGCGTTGGTTCGGAAGATAATCCACAAGACACGAACCAAGCTTATTTCAGATTCAAAATAAACGGGACGCTCAAAGAATTTGAAGTCAGAAACAGTCCCATGACCTTTTCCTTTAATTCGGATGGTTCGGTTTATCTGGCAGGTTTTATGATTTTGGATGACCCGACGGATGGTACCAAGAATTTTATTTCAGGTTTTGTTCGGAATGAAACACTTTTCCAGGTCAATGAAACGCTAGAGATGCAGGATCCAATTTTATTTCAAAATATCCCGATGGTGCGGATTCAGTTGACTTATTCTGATGAAGCTGGTGAGCTTTACAATGCTGTATTGTTTCAAAAGGAACTCCCAGGGCTTTTGATTACAGATGATGCGACATTTCGATTTACAGAGATCAGCCAAAATTGGGTGAAAGGAGAATTTACAGCCAATCTCTTAGGGCCGGTTTTTGTATCGAGCGGTAGGGGCGATACCGAATTGCGGATCACAGAAGGTGAATTCAGCATGCCCCTTTTCCGGTCTAATTTACCCTAAGTTCAAGTTAGAGTTTGACCGCCAATCCAACATTGAGAAAGGCCACGCCGTATCCCAGTTCACCAAAAACAGCCAGATTGGGATTGAAATAATAGCGGGCTCCCCCAAAAATGGTCAGTCCTGCGGTATTGCCAAAGTTTCCGCTGCTTCCGGTATCAAAACCTGAATTGTCCTCATACGAATAATTGAGCAGATTGTAACTGGCCATCAATCCGGCGTAGAGATCAAGTTTTTCATTTTGGATCTGAGTGAAGTGCAGCGCTCCTCTCACACCTATAATAGTGTAGTTCCACTTGGATTGGGACCGAATAGTCCCCGAGTTGGTTTCATAAGAGAAGCTTTTGTAGCCGGCATAGCCTCCAATGCTGATGATCCCGACATTGCCCGCTTCGGCAATGCCCTGCTCGTACATGATACTGATTGCCGGGATTTGACTGCTGTAATCAAAACTCCCCAATGAACTTCCAATGCCGACTCCAGCGGAGAATACCTTGGAGGATAGGTCAAATGTTTGGGACTTGCCCGTCAAAATCACGGTCATAAAGAGGAGTATTGCGGCTGCGAAATGGGATGTTTTCATGGTGTTTGATTTTTAATCCAACTTAGGCTGGATTTGACGAAAACTAAATCAACATTGATTTTATGCCTTAATTCCCTTATTCTCCGTAACTTATTCCATGGTTTCTGTAAAAATTCCCGTAATTTCATTGCTTGCTCAAACCAAATGAAAAAGCTTTTTTTGTTCCTTATTTTTGGGATGTCTGCTATAAATCTCGCTGCACAAAGTCAAATCGACTCCCTGCAGACCATCCTTCGACAGGATGGGTTATCAGATAGCGTGCGTGCCTTTCTATGGAGTGAATTATCTTTTGAATATGCAGGAGTCAATCCCAATCAAGGAATAGCTTATGCTGATTCGGCACTGGGTTTAGCAAAAAAATCCGGGATACTTTCACTACAAACCTCCGCTCATAATAGTAAGGGTGTCAATTATTGGTATCTGGGGCAGGATTCGTTGGCTGCCATAGAATACGAATTGGTATATCAGTCGCATTTGAAGTCTGGCGATCTTCGGGGGCAAGCTATATCCTCCAATAATTTGGCTTTGCTTTCCTACAACAGAGGGGATTATCGCTCAGCCATAGAAAATCACGAAAAGGCAAATCAGATTTTTGAAGAACTGGGATTGCGAAAAAATCTCGTCAACGGACTTACCAATTCAGGAGTTGTCTTTTTGGCCTTGGCGGATTATCCCAAAGCCCTGAAGTACTTTCTGGAAGCCATGGATCAAACTGAAAATGGCGATCACTGGGAACGGGGAAATATTTCAAACAATCTGGGTCTAGTGTACAAGAATCTAGGCGAATACGAGCAAGCTGACTCCGTATATCAGGAGGCTGTTGTTGAATATGATCTTGATGGGAATCTACAGGCGATGGCAAACAGTCTGGGGAATCTAGCCGCAGTCAAGCAGATTCAAGGCGACTTGGATTTGGCAGAAAAGCTGGTTTTGCAGGCTTTGGAGATCAATCGGCAAATCGGAAATCAGCGGAGGATAGCTTCGGATTTCAGCACACTTTCTTCCATCTACTCAGAATCGGACCAGTCAGCTAAATCGTCAAAATATCTAGATAGCGCAATTTTGCTTTATCGGGCAGCAGGGGAAACCCTTAATCTTTCCAAAGTGCTGCTCCAAAAGGCAAGTTTTGAAAAACTATACGGCCGTCTGTATGAAGCTGAGGAATTGGAACTAGAGGGTCTGAGGCTGGCGAAGGAAAGCACGTCCCTCGAAGCTCAAAAAAATGCCTGGCTCGGACTGGCTGATACTTATCGGTCGAAAGGTGAATTTAACAAAGCCTTGGACGCCTTTCAGCAGGCCCAACTGTATAAGGATAGTATTTTCAATGATGAAAATAAAAAAGAGATGTTGAGCATTCAACTCAACCACGAATATGACCAAAAGGCTCAATTGATGCAGTCTGAATTTGAGAAGGAGCGATTGCTACTGGACCTCCAATCCCGCGAAAGTCAATTGAGAGCCAGACTTTATTTGATGGGTTTATTGGTGGTGATGCTTCTGGCCATCGGCTGGTTTTTCTTCAACAAGCATCGGGCTTCTATTCGCCGGAAACAATTACAGGATCAGTATCAAGCCGAGATTATCGAACTCGAACTCAAAGCGCTCAAAGCGCAGATGAACCCGCATTTTATCTTTAATGCACTGAGCTCAATCAGTAGTTTTTTGTTGAAGAATGAACCAGAACAGGCGGATCGCTATTTGACCAAATTTGCTCGGATGATCCGAAAGATCCTTGATTTCAGCGAAATGAGGATGATTTCAATGGAGGAGGAGATCAGGTTTTTGACCGATTATATTCAAATCGAGGCCTTACGTCTGGGAAAAAAGATAGCCTTACAAATCGAAAACCCCGATGGACTTGACTTGGCTTCTATTACAGTTCCTCCTTTGCTATTGCAACCCTTAATCGAAAATAGCATTTGGCATGGCATCGCCCAAGAAGAGGGTGATGGCTGGATCAAATTACAGTTTATGCAATCTGACCAAGGGGTACAGCTGAGCATTCGGGATAATGGGAAGGCACAAAATCTACCCCTTCAATTTGCGGAAAACCATCATTCCATGGGGATGAAATTGGTCGAAAAGCGGTTGTTGAATTCACAAACTTCTCCGGCCTCTGCGGAGCCTATTTTTGATTTTGCCCGAGACACAGAGGGTTTTTGGGTTAGATTACAGTTAAATTCCCCACGAAAACTAGCGAATACATGATCCAATATGTCATAGTGGAGGACGAGATCCAGAGTGCCGAGCGATTAAAGTTGCTTATGGAGCGATCGCATCAGGATCAGTTCAAATTGATGTGTTGGCTTAAAAATGCACAGGAAATCCATGATTTTTTTCAAGGAAATTCGCCCGATTTGGTTTTTTGGGATGTGGAGTTGGGCGAAAAAACGGCTTTTGAGTGGTTGACGGAAATCCCGAAAAATGATTTTCAGATTATCTTCACCACGGGCCATCAAGAATACGCCCTCCCAGCCATCAAAGCAAACGCTCTGGACTATTTGCTTAAGCCCATCGATGCTGATGAATTGGCTGAATCATTGAAGCGGGTTCAGACCAAAACGAATCCCGTCTTAAATTCCTCTAGTCTTGAATCCGTTTTGAAAGCTTTCCTTCCAGATAAAACTCCCCAAAATATTGCATTACCTACTGCCTCCGGTTTGGAGTTTGTGCCGGTAGAAAGTATCATGAGATGTCAGGCTGATGTGAATTACACTCATTTTTTTCTCCGCGATGGTAGAAAAATTACGAGTTCAAAAACACTTAAAGCCTATGAAGCACAGCTTTCTACTTTAGGGTTTTTTAGGGTTCACAATAGTCATTTGGTCAATTTGAATGAAGTCAGACTATATACCAAAGGAAAGGGGGGCTATTTGACCCTGAAGGATGGCAGTGAAATCGAAGTGGCATCCCGAAGAAAGGATGAGCTACTGCAGATGCTCAAGGGCTTTTGATTTGGACAGGGACTTTGTATTTTGATCTTCCAATTCAACTCAGTCCACGACAATCCATGAAAAATTTTCAATTTGTAGCACTCATTACCCTTTTCGCTTCAGGGATGATGAGCTGCCAGGATCCGGTATCCCAGTCTCCGGATCGTCCCAATATTATTTTCATTATGTCCGATGATCACGCCTATCAGGCGATTTCTGCCTATAGCGATCACCTCATCGAGACGCCTAATATTGACCGGATTGCGGATATGGGCATGCTTTTCACCAATGCCACTGTGACCAATTCGATCTGTGCTCCAAGTAGAGCTACGATTTTGACAGGAAAGCACTCTCATATCAATGGAAAAGTCGATAATCATTTCCCTTTTGACACGACTAATGTGACTTTCCCGCAACTCTTTCAAGAAGCAGGCTATCAGACCGCCATGTTTGGTAAACTCCACTTTGGCAATAATCCAAAAGGCTTTGATCAATTTAAAATCCTGCCCGGACAGGGGAAGTATTACAACCCGGATTTCATCACTAAAAATGAGGGCAATATTCAAGTAGAAGGCTATGTGACGGATATTATCACGGATATGACCCTAGACTGGCTACAAAATGAGCGAAAAGAGGAAGATCCCTTCTTGCTTTTTTACCTGCACAAAGCCCCACATCGGGAATGGCTACCTGCGGGAAGACATGTGGCGGAGTTTACCCAGCGGAATTTTCCTGAGCCAGCCACTCTCTTTGATGATTATTCCGGCAGGGGGCGTGCCGCCAAAGAGGCGGAGATGAATTTGCTCAAAGACATGCACTGGGCCGGAGATTCAAAAATCACTCCTGAAGTGATGGATGAAATGGGCCTAGAACCCACTTCTGGTTGGGACAAGGCTGCTTTCGAGGGAGAGGTGGGTCGAATGAATTCGGAACAGCGAGCCGTTTGGGATGAGTCTTACAATAAGGTGATTGAAGATTTTAAGAAAGCCTATCCTACCATGACCGAAGAAGATAAGATGAAGTGGCGATATCAGCGCTACATGCAGGATTATTTGGGGACGATCAGGGCCGTGGATGAAAATGTAGGTCGAGTGATTGACTACCTGGAGGCAAATGACTTGATGGAAAATACCATCATCGTTTACACCTCTGATCAGGGTTTTTACCTAGGCGAGCATGGTTGGTTTGACAAGCGTTTTGTGTATGATGAAAGTTTCAAAACCCCGCTTTTGGTGGCCTGGCCTGGAAAAGTAGCTGCAGGGTCAAAATCTGATGAGATGGTTCAAAATCTGGATTTTGCGCAGACATTTTTGGCAGCTGCAGGAATCGAAGCGCCATCGGATATGCAAGGTGAAAGCCTTTTACCGCTCTTGACAGGAGAAGGAGAGTGGACTCGGGATGCTGTGTATTATCATTATTATGAATATCCTTCCGTGCACATGGTCAAGCGTCATTATGCCATTGTGACAAAGGAGTATAAGTTGACTCATTATTATTTTGATACCGATGAGTGGGAATTGATCGATCGGATTAATGATCCCATGGAGTTGAAAAATGTCTATGATGATCCTGATTATGCCGAGATCAGAGAAGAGCTGCATCAGAAATTGGATGGCTTGCGCGAAAAGTATGGAGACAACTCTCAGATTTCTCAGCGCTACCTGCAAGAATACCTGGATTACCTTCAGAAAAACAATTCCTATGCAGGAGGGAAAAACACGGATCTTTTGGATAAAATATTCAAGGATAGAAAGCTGAGTACTCAGCAGGAATAAGCAAACAAGATCAAATTGGACTTATGAAATCGACACGATTAAAATTATCATTAACCACGAAGGGAAATGATTATTTTAATCGTCAAAGATTCCATGTGGCTTTTGAAAATCAAATTATAAACACATGAAAAAATCACAAGCTGTAGTAGGACTTTTGGTTGCAATTGGGCTGTTGACTGCCTGTCAAACAGAGGAGCAAAGCGCTACTCAAGATCGTCCCAATATTATTTTTATCATGTCCGATGATCATGCCTATCAGGCGATTTCGGCCTATAGTGATCAATTGATTGAGACGCCAAACATTGACCGCATCGCTGAAATGGGGATGCTTTTTACCCAAGCTTCGGTGACCAATTCCATTTGTGCGCCCAGCAGAGCAACTATCTTGACGGGGAAGCACAGTCATCTCAATGGCAAGGTGGACAATCACTTTCCTTTTGATACGACCAATGTGACTTTTCCACAGTTGTTTCAGGAAGCCGGTTATCAGACCGCTATGTTTGGAAAACTTCACTTTGGAAATAATCCCAAGGGCTTTGATCAATTTAAAATCTTACCGGGCCAGGGTTCTTATTACAATCCGGATTTTATCACCAAAAATGAGGGGAATATCCAAGTAGAAGGCTATGTGACGGATATTATTACTGACATGACCTTGGATTGGCTAAAGAATGAGCGAAAGGAAGAGGATCCTTTTTTACTGTTTTATTTGCACAAGGCACCCCATCGGGCATGGTTGATGGCGGAGCGACACATGGAAGAGTTTACCAACCGGGAATTCCGAGAGCCGGCTACGCTCTTTGATGATTATTCTGGGAGAACTTTCGCCGCTGAGGAAGCAGAAATGAATATTTTGGAACATATGGGTTGGTCCGGGGACAATAAATTGTCCCCTGAAGTGACCAAATCATTGGGTTTGGAAGATATCGGGGGCTATGATACGATTCGGTATAAAAACTTCTTAGACCGATTTACTCCCGAGCAAGCTGAGAACTTTCGGAAATATTATGATCCCATCAATGAGAAATTCAAGGCTGAGTTTGCTCAAATGAGTGAGGAGGATCAAATGCGCTGGAAATATCAGCGCTACATGCAGGACTATCTGGGTACCATTCAGTCGGTGGACGAAAATGTCGGGCGGGTACTGGATTATTTGGAGGAAAACGACATGATGGAAAACACCATCATCGTGTACACTTCCGATCAGGGTTTTTACTTGGGAGAGCATGGCTGGTATGACAAGCGCTTTGTCTATGATGAATCCTTCAAAACGCCGCTTTTGGTGGCTTGGCCAGGTAAGGTGGAGGCTGGAAGTCAATCCGATGAATTAGTTCAAAACCTTGATTTTGCACAGACCTTTCTGGATGCCGCAGGAATCCCTCAACCTGCGGATATGCAGGGAGAAAGTCTACTTCCTGTATTAACCGGAAATATGGAAAAGTGGAGTCGGGATGCTGTTTATTATCATTATTACGAATATCCCGCAGAGCACATGGTCAATCGGCATTATGCCATCATCACCCAAGAATACAAATTGATTCATTATTATTTTGTGGAGGACAGTTGGGAATTGATCGATCGGGTCAAGGACCCGATGGAACTCAAAAATGTATATGATGATCCTGCTTATTTGGAAATCAGAGAGGATTTGCATCAACGATTGGAGGAGTTGCGAGTAAAGTATCAGGATAATTCCACCATCAGCCAGCAATACATTGATCGTTTGCTTGAGGATGCAAGGGGTGGAAATGTATGGGGAGTGGATGAAATGAAGGTGAGCCAAATTGAAAAGAGAAAAGCTGCAATTGAATAGGAGAAAGGCCCAAACTATATTTTAACCAATGGATTACTTAAAGGCTGGGAAATAAAACTTTTACTTTTTTTGATGATAATTAATATTTTTTTCGATGTATTTAAGAGCAAGAAATAAACTCTAATCAGCAATTCACAAACAAGGATCCAAAGGTGTCTCAACTTGGGATAAAAAACATTTAATTGTATATTTCTGTAATTTCCGATTCCATGCAGCGATATACTTTTCAAAGGCTTACTCAAATTGAAATCCTAGAAGGAATCAAAAAAAATGATCCTGATATTCTCCGTTGGATCTATCAGGAACAATACCCAAAAGTTGAAAAATATATCCTTTCCAATCAAGGAAGTAAAGAAGAAGCAAAGGATATATTTCAGGAGGCTTTGGTGGCCGTTTGGAAAAACATCAAGAATGACTTGTTTAAGGCGGAAAATGGAACTGCTATTAGTGGTTATCTATATCAAATCGCTAAAAATAAATGGGTAGATCATCTTCGGTCATCAAAATTTAAAAGAACAGTTCCTTTTGAAAATTACCATGAGGGCTTAGATGAAAAAGTCGAAGAAAAGGAGTCCAAATTGAAGGAAATTGAATCTTGTTTTCTAAATCTTGGAGAAAACTGCAAAGAGTTGCTAACACGGTTTTATTATAAAAAGGAAAACATGTCTGTGATAGCCAAAGCTTTGGGTTGGACTGTGGGGACAGTTCGGAACAATAAGTACCGATGTATTCAGAGACTGAAAGAAATGCTCATCAATAAGGCATAATGAAATCAAATTGAAGAATAGCAAACCTATATCGCAAGAGGAATTTGAAAAATTCGAAAGCTATATCCTAGGGAATATGGAGGCCCATGAGAAGGCTGAATTTGAAAAAATACTTGCTTCGGACAAGGCATTTGCCCAAAAGCTGGAAGAGATTAAAGTCATTTTAGAAGGGGTGGAAGAAGCAGCTTTCAGGAAAAACCTTGATAGAATATATCAAGAATTGGAGGCGAAATCACCAGATTCGAATGAAACTAGAAAATCTGTAGACAAAGAAAAAACTATAAAACTATCTCCCTGGAATTTCATTTTCATAGCTGCTTCTTTGTTTTTGGCTATTGGAGTTGTTGTTTGGTTATTTTTATTCCAATCTGACCCAAGTGAAAGATTATTTATGTCATATTACAAGGCAGACCCGGGATTGTTGACGGCTATGAGTTCAGCAATAAGTTATGAATTTGATAGAGGTATGGTGGATTACAAGTCAGCCAACTATCAGGAGGCGATTAATCGTTGGGAAAAACTGATTGAAGACAAACCCGAAAGCGACACATTACAATTTTTCCTTGGCTCTTCATATTTGGCCCTTAAAAAAACTGATCCAGCTATCTTCTATTTTGATGCTGTGATCTCCAATGAAAACTCTAGCTTTCAAAAAGATGCTATTTGGTATTTGGGATTGACTTACGTGCTTGAAGGTAAAAAGGATAAGGCGATAGAAACCCTAAGCAAAAGCGAGAACCCAAATGCAACTGAATTATTGAAAAAAATCAGAGAACCATGAAATGGTTTGTCTTCATCGGAATCATTTTGTTCCCCGTTTTTTTATTTGGGCAAACGGTTGATGAGCAAATAGCCGAAGTGCAAAGAGCGATCAACGAGGATAAATTAGACAGTGCTATCATTTTATTTGATGTGCATACCGATTTTTATATTGAAAATGCTGATTATTTGAATTTAAGCAACTTTATTCCACTTGCAGGATTCATTGGTAATAAGCAAAAGGATATGCAATATGGCTTGGATATGGTCCAGGATTGGTTGGATTACATCAGTGAAAGAAGCCAGAATCCGAGAGTTCTGAGGCAAGCCTACTTGGAATCGCATCGGTATATGATGTATGCAGGAAAGATGCAAATGGCATATGAGGCTAATAAAAAAGCATTGGACTTCACTTATCAAATCACGGATCATACTCCCTCTGAATGGGCGATAATTGAGCGAAACCTTGGAGTCATCGCCACGCGGATGGACAATTTGGAAACAGCAAGAAACCATACACTTAAGGCTTTGGAAGGGTTTGATCTGGATACTAACACAAGTCCCGAAAGCCGATTTAACATTCTCAATGATTTGGGTGTCTCTTATTGGTTTGCCTCCAATTGGGATTCCGCTGAATATTTTTGGAAGGAAAGCATAGCCTACCTGATGGAAATGGAAGACAATCTAACCAATCGGCTATACAGAAAAGCGATGATTCAAGGTAATCTGGCAGCAGTTTACAACGTGACGGGGAAGCTAGATGAAAGCGTAAAAATGCTTAAATCAGCTGTATCCAGTAACAATACTTTTATCGAAAATGCTATTGAAGACCCTAGAAGAGATAGAGCTATACTTACTAATTTTTACAATTCGATGAACTTAGGGATTACCTATGTAAGTATGGGGAATTATTTCCAAGCACTACAGATCCACGAATACACGTTAAAGGAAAAGGAGAAATATTATCCAGCTGGTCATCCTGAAGTTACCGAGAGTCTTATTTTGACAGGCCAGGTTCATAGTTATTTGAGAAATTTTGAAGTAGCAAAAAAATATTTATTACGCTCGATCGCTGACTTAAAGGCAGCAGAAGAAATATTTCCGCTGAGGTTGGGCAGCATTTATCAGACTCTCGCAACGATCGCAGAGCAAGAAAATGAAATAGAGTTAGCTAAAGCATATTATCGTACAGCATTGGGGTATTTTCAACAAACTAATACCGAGTCCATGGACTTTGTGTATTTGGATATGCTGGGCCATGCAGCTGATTTTTTCTCTCTTCATGGAGAACCGGATCTAGCAAGAAAATTATCGCAAAGGGGCTATGATTACATCAAAAAAACCAATGGTATCCAATCCCTCCCCGGTTTCTATCAGGTAATCAATAAAAGTAGAGTATCCTATAATCTGAAAAATTATGACTTAGCCAAACTGACGGCTGAGGAAGGAATTGGGATTCTCAATGATCTTTTGAAGTCCGTCACCAATCTTACCGATTCAGTAAGAATAGAATACGAAAAACCCTTGGCAGTTTTGCTTAAGTGGAAATCGGATTACAAAATCAACTCAAGCCCTTCCATCGACTATTTAGAGTCAATGCTGGCAGAACTCCAGGATGCCCTTCAACTTTTAGGAAAGCGAAAGGCTTTGCTCTCCGAAAGTGAGGATTTAGGTGTTTTACTTTCTCAGAATCAGGAGCTCATAGATTTTGTGAAACAGATCGAATTGGAATTATACGAAAAAACAGGGGAGGAAAAATATCTAAACCAATTGATTGTAACCCATGAATCCAGTGTGTATTCCAAAATCCGAGCACGGCTAAATCAACAAAGACAGGTGAAGTTTAGTGGTGTCCCAGGATCTATAATTGAACAAGAATCCATAATTAAGGATGAATTAGGGCACATTTTTTCCAAAGGAGGAGACATGGAGGAATTCATGGAAGTCTCTTCCAAATGGGAAAATCATTTGAAAATGCTCAAATCAGATTATCCTGCCTACTACCGATCAAGGTATGGGGATATCTCGGAAGAGGAGTTGGGATTTCCAAAGGAAAGGCAAATTGTCAGATATCTTTTTGTAGGGAAGGATCTTAAAGCCATTGTCTTCAAGAAGGGAATAAAGAAGCTCTATGCATTGGATTTTAATCCTGAATTAGTCAAACAACTACCTTCCTTGTGGCAAGATCAAACAGCCTTAGGTGCCGTTACTTATCAGCTTTATCAGCAGCTTTGGCAACCTTTTGGCGGAGAATTGAATGAATCTGGTGTATTGATCATTCCCGATGGCATACTTTTCAATTTAAGCTTTGACCTGTTGACCCAAAGGGAAATCAAAACCTATGAAGAATTTCTTTTGCATAGCTTGCTGATCAAACATGACATTTCTTACCAGTATAGCATGTGGTTTGGTTTTACCAAAAATTCAAAAGACATCCCTGACAACTATATTGCTTTTACTCCTGGTTTTATGGACAAAATGAAAGAAGATTACCTCAAATCGATTGAGGATTCTTTAAGTTTGGACAAAGCCTATCTTTCTCTTTTGCCTCAACCATTTACCGTAAACCTTGCTAATAAAGCAGCAAAAATATTCGATGGGAATGTTTTTGTATATGAAGAATCCACCGCAAACGCATTCCGTGAAAAGGCAGCAAAAAACAAAATAATCCACATCGGTACCCATGCGGAATCCAACAATATAAGTCCGGTTTTTTCCAAATTGATCTTTGCCAAAAACAATGACTCTTTTGAAGAAGATAATGCGCTCTATACCTTCGAGATTTACAACACAGACATGCGGTCAAATCTTACTTTACTCACTGCCTGTGAAACTGGAAAACCTGTTTATCAACCGGGAGAGGGTATGATTTCACTTTCTCATGCTTTTCAATATGCCGGATCAGAGAGTCTTCTGACCAGTCTTTGGAAGGTGGATGAAAAATCCAGTATGGAAATCACGGATTACTTTTTGGAATTTTTGGCCGAAGGGATGGCCAAGGATAAGGCACTTAAAGAGGCTAAGATTAAATACTTGTCCACCACGACAGGAAGGATACTTTCACCCCAATATTGGGCAGGATTAGTATTGTTGGGCGAGGTCGATCCTATTTCCGGCTTAGAAGAAAGCAATATCTGGATATACTGGGTTTTGGGAATACTTTTTTTTATTACTTCTTTAATTCTCATTGGGAAACATAGAAGTAAATTCCTTTAAATTTTTTGATGACATCTTTGAGTTTCCTCGATGTGTAGGTGTTAGACCTAACCCTTATCATCATGAAATTTAAATATTCATTCCTTTTGTTACTTACATTTTTTCTGGCCATCAATTCCTGCAAAGAAGTAGAAGATCCTGATATACAACCGGTTATAGAAGATCCGGTGGATGATCCTGATACAGGAGGAGTATCTGGATTCCCTACTATTCCTATCACAGTAAAAATTCCGGAAGGTATGAATGCTGGTCTAGAGGGTGCACTGCTTTACAGCGGTATCATTTCACATCCGGTTCAGGCGAATGGGAACAGCAAGGCCACTGTAAAGGAGGGTGATTATACCCTGGCATTTTTAACTAATAGCGAAGATAAACTCATGATGATGGGTTTTGTTGGAAACGAAAAAACAGAGATTTCAGCCCAAAGTACCGCAGAGGCCCTTTTGTATATGGGGGCGGGTCTTTATGTGTATGGAAATCAGGTCAAGGAAAAGTACCTCACCGAATCAGGATCCCTTGAAGAACTGACAAAGCTTACAACAGATGTGGAAAATAAGCTCAAAACAAATCACCTTGCCCTCGACCAAGGTCTATTCGAGCCGGAACTCCGTGCTGTGATTGAAAATTTTGGAGAATCTGGTGAGACAGTAGATATACGTTCCCGAGTGATAAATACCGAACCTGACATCAAAAGCGGTCTTCAAGTATCGGAAAAGGACTTTCAGAATATTACTATCACCAATCGGTTCAAGAGACGCGCCCATGCCTTTCTCTACAAAGAATCCTTCAAGGACAGAAACCGGGAGCAGACTATCCTTATCAGACAATCGGAATATTCTGGACAGTTACAGGCCAAATCGGATCATAAAGTAGACCCGATAATTAACATAGATGGATTTTTAGGATCATTAAAAAATGTGGTCAAACAAGGAGGGATGAAGTTTGCTGTCACAGAAACAGACCCCATCAACATCCCGTTGGAAACTGACGAATCACAGGCAATCTACAAAGTCCGCGTAGTGGGACCGGTCTGGGGCAAAACTACTTTTGCCATGACAAGAGAGGAAGAAAAAAAGGCAATAGACCTTACCTGGAAAACCACTTTCTATGACTTGGTGTGGCCGGCAATTTCTGAATTGACAGGTGGGTTTGCGGATGTCATCAAGGAGGACAGTGAGGAACTAGCAAAGGTCTTCTCTCATATGGGAGGGCTTATCGGTAAAATGGAAAGTATAGACGAGTTTTCCAGATATGGAGATTTGAAGAAATTTTCTCTGGAAATGCTTGATTTTATCGTAGGTACAAAAGCCGACGATATCATGAAGGAAAACCTTGAAAAACTGCTGATCAAAGCCTATGAAATAAAGTACGGAAACTCTGGACCGGGTTTCGAGGATTTCTCCAAAAAAGGAGCAACAAGGGCCCTAAAAGTTGCAGATCTTGCACTTAAGGCAATTAATACGGCTTGGTTGGGCATCGATATCAACAGGGCAAATATGGTAGAGATTTTCAAAGTTGAGGCCAATGACATCCCCTTTAAACTTGAACCAAAGAACTCTGGAGTTTCCGTCAATGAACAAAAAGAACTCACAATCACAAAATTAGGCCAATTGCCTAACAATCAGTCTTATTGGGTAAAGTGGTGGACAACTGGTGAGTATGGGGTCATGAGGGATAAAGAAGGGCGAGCCGGAAAGGAAATTGAGACCAACTTTACTGAAATGTTTTACAGGGCAATATCCAATCCATCCCAAATAGATGAAAATGCCGAAGACATGGTTTACGCCGAAGTTTTTATTAAAGATGGCGAACAACTGACCTCCATAGGTCTGGACTCAGCAAGGGTAAAGGTAAAACCAATCAATCTTGAAATAAAACCTAGTGGAACAACGCTATCCCCAATAAACGGGGGAACCAATGAGGTTAAACTCTATGTGGAAACAGCCGGATCAGCTAAGAAACTTGAAAACACAGATGAATATGAGTACCGCTACGAATGGGGCACAATAGGAGATTATGGGATGTTTGGCGGATACAGTGTTACCGAAAATACCATGGATAATTTGGTGCGGTACGTGGCACTGGATGAGGAGGTAGAAAAAGCAGAAGAGGAAATATTCGTCAGGGTCTATAGATTGGAAAAGGGTACCACAGAGGAAAAGTTCTATGGAGAAGCTAAGGGTATTGTGAGGATAGAAAACGATGAAAACTGGAAAATTTTATATGTTCCACTTCAAGTAGTAACCACTCCAAATCCTTGTGATGGTTGCTTTACCAATTGGCTCAATGCTTCGTTTCCGAAAGAAGATAATCATGAATCGTACACGGTGAGGTTTTTTGGATTCAAAAAAACAGCGATACCTAGTGTAGAAGGGAGAACCTATACCTGGAAAGCTGACCAAGAAGTGCCGACGAATATAGATTTCAGTAGACATGCAACTGTTCCTGAAAATCGAATTGGTGTTTGGATTTTAAATAATGCAGGAGGAAAAGGTGCAAACCCTAATTTATTTAATGCACTTCAGGGGTTTGGAGGAATGATAGAAGTGAAAATTAAAATGAATCCAGAATAAATTCTGAACACATCATTTATTTATTTAAAGCCCTGGAATTTAATTTTTCCGGGGTTTTATTTCTATGAATCCTTTTCAACTCGAAAAATTTGATTCTAAAATGAGGAGCTGCTCATCAATTTAAACATCTTATTTCTTACAATTCTATTTCGGGGATAAAATCCGGAAAGGAAACAGGAAAATGTTTCGAATCAGGTCAAAAGAAAGCTCCACGGCAAAGCCTAATAAGCGAAAAGGAAGGAGCAAAAGCCACACTATCGGGTAAAGTACAATCGCCAGCAATGCAATTGGCCAGCATAATACCAATAAGATTAGCCAAAGTAGGAAATTCATCATACTTGTCTAGTAGCAAATGAGATGCTTGTTTTTCATTTAGTTGAAAATCAGCTATTTGTTGGATTGATTTGGAAAGGCGACTGTTCAATTATGAACATTAGTGTCAGATTTCGTTCAGCTTTTAGCTTCCTTTTTTTTCAATACAAATCTTTCCAACCTACCTAACGCAACTTCCATTTCTGAAGGGTGAATGCTTGTAATCACCGCCCGATACCATCCTTTCTGCGAATGCCCAAAACCCTGTGTGGGCGTCAGCAAAATACCTGTTTGATGGTAGATTTCCAGCCAAAGCTTCTCTTCTCCAGATTCGCTCTTTTCTTCTAAAAATTCCGAGAGATCCATCCAAACGAAAAGACTCCCCCTCGAGGGATTGAATTTGATTTCAAGCTTTTTCAATCCATTAGTAAAAGCTAGGTAGGCCTCAGTTAGAAGCTTTTGAAATTCTTTGAAATAGGATGAAAGAAACGTGTGATCATTCAGGACTTCCTGCATCACCCATTGTGTGTAGTTAGAAATAGAATGACCCAAACCGGCATTTCGATAAGCTTGGATCAAATCCATAAAGTGTGAGTGAAGTAGGCCTATTCGAAATCCCGATACCCCAAAATCCTTAGAAAAGGAATACCAGAAATGTAGGAAGGGGCTTTTGAACTCTTCCATGATTTTTCCGAAGGAAACAAACTGCGTAGATTGCTCATACTCAGACTTGAGATCAGGATGTGTGATATCCAATTGTGATAGTCCATAGATTTCATTGACAATCAGATGGACCTCATTATCCATGCACCACTCAGCAATTTTTCTCAGATCAGACTCGCAATAGATTCTACCTGTTGGATTATCAGGACTTGTCAGAATGAGCATTCGGAAGCTGCTTCCAGCCTGTTCAATCTCAATTTTTGCCCTATCCAAAAGTTCTAAATCAAAATCATACTCGCTTTTGCTGAAATCTCCCGGTAGCTGCAAATCATATCGCTTCACACCGGGAAGTGTGCCAATATCGCCGGTGTACACCGGATAGCTTGGTGCAGGAATCACGGCTGTTTCTCCCGGCTCGGCAATCAAAAAACTAGTCATCTCTATTACCGAAGTAGCTCCTCCCGAAAAGGCAATCGTTTCGAGATCTACAGGGCAGTGAAATAAAAACTTACCCAAAAATCCTGCTGTGGCTTCCCGGAAGCTCGGAGCTCCGGCAGGGTCCGTGTAGCTCGCCACCCATTCGGGAATATCATTCTCACGGGTTACCTGTTGGATTCTTTCCCGTAGCTGATCCCAGCAAAGATGATTTTCTGCAATATTCATCGGAAAAGTTCCTTCTGGATTATCCTCCGGATGATAAAGGTTTTCCATGGCTTCATAGTAGATTTCCAGATCCACTCTCATGGCTTTTTTGGAAGCTGATTTTCCGATTTGAGAAAGCATGTGTTTTAGTTGATTCTTTAAAAACCCTGAAAGTAATGGATTTTTTTAAAAATGGAGATTCTCATTTTTATGTAGTGAAAAATAAATCAATAATAGATAAAAACTATTGAATTTAAATAGTGATTCAGGTCACCATTGAAGTCCCAATGGGTGCCGATTTTTGAGAAAAATTAATCAAAAATGAAACGCCTAATCCTTCTATTTTCGCTCTTGGGACTAATTTCTTCCTGTCAGAAAGAAATCCAAACTATTTATAACCAGGTATTTGAATCGGATGATCCACTTAGGCCTGAGCTGATGAAAAAAGCTCAGGAAACTTTCCAGTCCGTGACTCCTCGTGAATATCGACCGAACCCTTATGAAAAGGTTGAACTCGGAAAAATGCTCTATTTCGATACACGCCTCTCAAAAGATGGAAATATCAGCTGTAATTCTTGCCATAATCTCGATACCTACGGAGTAGATAATCTACCCACTTCACCGGGTGACACCCATGAGCTTGGCGGCAGAAATTCCCCCACGACTTTGTACGCCTACATGCATAAGCAGCAGTTTTGGGATGGAAGGGCCCAAGATGTGGAGGAGCAGGCAGGAATGCCTATCCTGAATCCTGTGGAGCATAATATTCCTTCAGAAGAGTTTCTTGTGGAGCGGCTTAAAACTATCCCTGAGTATGTTGAAAAATTTGCACAGGTCTATGGGGAGCAAACTCATGAGACTTTGACTTTTGATCATATTGGAGATGCCATCGGAGCTTTTGAGAGAAGATTAAATCCACGAAGCAGATTTGACGATTATTTAGATGGTGATGATTCCAAACTTTCCGCACTAGAAAAAGAAGGGTTGACCATTTTTATGGAAGAAGGATGTACGACTTGCCATAGTGGGGTGGCCTTAGGTGGAGGTATGATTCAAAAGTTTGGGATCTATGAGGATTACTGGACCTTGACAGGAAGTGAAAAAATAGATAACGGACTCTATGATATCACCAAACGTGAATCTGATCGGTACTTTTTTAAGTCTCCTAGCCTTCGAAATATCGAAAAAACCTATCCTTATTTCCATGATGGAAGTGTCGACAGTTTGGAAACTGCCGTGCAGATAATGGCTCAGACACAATTGGGGAAAAAACTTGACGATGCTAAAGTCGACAAGATTGTAGCTTTCCTCAAATCTTTGACGGCCGCTCCTGACCCTAAGGTCATCGCGATCAAGTGATTAGTTTTGGTTTAATATGCGCAAGAAAAGCCCTTAGGTTCTGCCTTTGGGCTTTCTTCCTTTGAATTGTACCTGTTTTCTATGAAAAAATGTCCTTATTTTAAATTCCATCTTTATTTTTGAGCGTCAAGCATCTCAAAGATTTATTTTATGATTTCACAAGAAGCTATTTTTTCCCAAGCCAAATCTCAACTTTCTGATTTAGGATTTACTATCGTCAAAGAGGACTCAGAAAGGCCCTGGGGTGGATTTTTGGTGATTGATGAAAGTCAAGCGAAGGAATTTGCAGGGCATTTTTTTCCGGAAGAAGATTTTGACTCTATCAATATTTCTGGCAAACTCAGTCCAAAAATTTTGCTGGTAGCTCCCGGAAAAAGATTGAGTTGGCAGTATCATTTTCGACGGGCAGAAATCTGGCGCTGTATCGAGGGGCAAGTTGCCGTGGCCACAAGTTTGACTGATGAGGAAGGTGATACAACTACCTTAGCTAAAGGTGATAAAATCAAATTGCAGCAGGGCGAGCGTCATCGACTGATCGGCTTGGATGATTGGGGAGTAGTAGCTGAGATCTGGCAGCATACCGACTCAGATCACCCTTCCGACGAGGCCGATATTGTCAGATTGCAGGATGATTTTGGTCGTTGAGGCTTATTCCCATTAAAAAAAAGATTTTCTTCGTTCGGAAAAGGAGATTTCATTTATTTTTAGGAATGAGAAAGTTCAATCCTACCTTTTCCAGATTTGTATTCGTACTGCTAATTCTTCTTACTGGAAGTTTAAAAGCTAAAGAGTTAAAGTGGTCATCTTCAGGAGAGTCCATTTATCAAATAAAGGCTAATGGAATTACTGAATATTCGATTTCTGATCAGTCAGAAACCGTTGTCGTACCCAATGAATGGTTAACCCCAAATGGTGAAGAACCACTAAGCATAAGAGATTTTTCATTTTATGCCGAAGGCCAAAAGCTGCTAATCTACACCAATACCAAGCGGGTTTGGCGCCTCGATACCCAAGGAGACTATTGGGTACTGGACATGGAAAGTAAAAAGCTGCAGCAAATCGGAAAGGGCCTACCTGAGTCTTCCCTTCGCTTTGCCAAGCTTTCTCCTGATGGCCAAAAGGCCGCCTATGTCAGTGAGTACAATCTCTATGTGGAGGATTTAAACAGTGGGGAAATCACTGCATTGACTACCGATGGTAACCGCAAGCTGATCAATGGTACCTTTGACTGGGCTTATGAAGAGGAGTTTGCCTGTAGAGATGGTTTTCAATGGAGTCCGGATAGTAAGCAGATTGCTTATTGGCGGCTAGACGCCAATCAGATTCGGGATTTTTACATGATCAATAATTCAGATTCGGTCTATTCTCAAATCATTCCTGTGGAATATCCTAAAGTAGGAGAGTCTCCATCTCCTGCAAAAATTGGTGTGGTTGATCTTTCCAGTCAAAAAACTACTTGGTTGAATATTCCGGGCGATCCGGCACAGCATTATTTGCCAAGGATGGAGTGGAACAATCCGGACTTATTGCTGGTGCAGCAGTTGAATCGGAAGCAAAATCATTCGAAGATTTATGCAGTGAATGTACCTCAAAATCAAGCGGAGGTAATCCATGAAGAAAAGGATGAAGCTTGGATCGATGTGATGTCCACTTGGGACAATGTCTATTCCTTGACCTATCGACATCGATTTCCTTGGGTAAGCGAAGGAAAGGAGTTTGTCTGGCTCTCTGAAAAAGACGGCTGGCGGCATGTGTATCGAATGGGACTGGATGGAAAAGAGCAGCTTGTCACTCGTGGAGAATATGATGTGATTAACCTGCTTCACGTCGACGAGACCGAAGGCTGGGTTTATTTCCACGCTTCGCCTGATAATGCTACCCAAAAGTACCTGTATCGAACGCGATGGGATGGTAGTGGAGAAGCCGAGATGCTTACTCCTCCGATCTGGGAAGGGACCCACGATTATCAGATTTCACCCTCGGGTAAGTTTGCCCTCTATCGTGGTCAAAATCACTACACGCGACCTGTTACAGATTGGATCTCACTTCCTGATCATGATTTCCTATCGATGGGGGAACAGATGGGAGTCTCAGTAAACAAGCCTGATGATACGGGTATGGAGTTTTTTACCGTGACTTTGGAGGATGGAACCGAAATGGACGGTTGGATGGTCAAGCCAAGCAATTTTGATCCCACGAAAAAATATCCGGTCGTATTTTATGTCTATACAGAGCCTTGGGGAGCGAATGTAAAAGACACCTATGGGGTAGGTAGGAATCGCCTTTATGATGGAGATATGGCCGAGGATGGCTATATCTACATTTCACTTGACAATCGCGGAACACCTGCTCCCAAAGGGCGAGCCTGGCGAAAAAGCATCTATCGAAAGATCGGACGATTGAATATTTCAGATCAGGCCGAAGCTGCTAAACAAATCCTGGAATGGGACTATGTAGATCCGGATCGAATCGCCGTCTGGGGATGGTCAGGTGGAGGTTCCGCTACGCTTAATTTGCTTTTCCAATATCCTGAAATCTACAAAACCGGTATTTCTATCGCTGCGGTAGCCAATCAACTGACTTATGATAATATCTATCAGGAGCGCTATATGGGATTGCCTCAGGAGAATCTGGAGGACTTCATTGCCGGTTCACCTATCACCCATGCCAAAAATCTGGAAGGAAACCTCCTCTATATCCATGGCACTGCCGATGATAATGTGCATTATGCTAATGCGGATATGCTGGTCAATGAATTGATCAAGCATGGAAAAATATTTCAGTTTATGCCCTATCCGAATCGCTCGCATTCTATCTCTGAAGGGATGGGAACCAATGCTCACCTGCGAAAATTGTACACAGACTATTTGAAGAAACATTGTCCTCCGGGAGCAAAATGAGATTTTAGTATCAAGTAGCTGATATCAAGAGGTAAGTAAGTTGAAGTGAGAGGATAGAAACAAGATTTAAGAACAATGGGATTTTGAAGAATATGTTATAACTTTGTTATAATTATGAAAAAGACTCTGATAACTGTAGGAAATAGTAAAGCTTTGATTATCCCAGCAGAACTCATAAAAAAGTATGGCTTGGATGTGATAGAAATCAAGGAAACTGAAAAGGGACTTTTGATTACTCCTTTAGAAAGGACTGATGAATTTCAAGAGGAGCTGAAAAGGCTGCGTAGATATAAAGAAGAGATTTATGATAAAATGGCTTTTGAAGCCAATGAAAAGGAAATTCAGACTTACTACAACAATCCCGACAACGATATTTCGGATATAGACCTAGATATTATTGAATGATGCGTCAAGGAGAAGTTTGGTTAGTTGATTTTGCTCCTAAAATTGGACAAGAAATAGGCAAAGTGAGACCAGCGATTATTGTCAATCATGACGCTGTAGGTGTATTGAAATTAAAAATTGTAGTACCTGTCACTGATGCTTTAAAAAACCCAAAAGAATGGCTAATTCCTGTGGTTCCAAATCCATCAAATGGGCTTTTTAAACCAAGTGTTGTAGATTGTTTTCAGGTGAAATCTATCTCTGAGCAGAGATTCATCCGCAAGGTTGGGGTTTTGACTACTAAGGAAGCTAATGCCGTAAAAATTGGTTTAATCAAAGTTTTAGGCTTGATATAAATTTTTCAAATCATAAAATTGCTCTGAGTTGAGATCAAAAAAACAAATAATTGATTTGGGTTTAAATCAATTATTTACAAAAATCAAAAAGATGAAAGTTAGTAAAAGATTTATATTCTCGATTTCCGCAATATTTTGTTTGGTAGGCAATAACGTTGCCCAAGATCTCCCCACCCGTGCAGATACCCTGCGGGGAAGCATCACACCCGAGCGGGCTTGGTGGGATTTGAATTACTATCATCTTTCGGTGGAGGTTTTACCAGAAACCCAACGAATAGAAGGAAGTAATTTGGTGCGCTACCAGGTCAAAGAACCTGCACAGATTCTTCAAATTGACCTACAGGAGCCATTGAATATCACTGCAGTCAAGCAGGATGGAGTGGCTCTTTCCTTTAAGCGGGAAGGCGCTGCGCATTTTATTACGCTACAGAAAAGTCAGGAAAAAGGAGCCTTTAATGAGCTCGAAATTTTCTACGAAGGAAAACCCAAAGTAGCCGTCCGTCCACCTTGGGATGGAGGGATTACCTGGCAAAAGGACTCCAATGGCAAACATTTCATCGCAAACTCCAATCAGGGAATCGGTTCGAGTATTTGGTGGCCGACAAAGGATCATCCTGCAGATGAGGTGGATAGTATGCTGATTTCAGTGACCGTACCCAAAGACCTGATGGATGTTTCCAATGGCCGACTTCGAAAGGTGGATGAAAATGAGACCACCAAGACTTATCATTGGTTTGTCTCCAATCCCATCAATGACTACGGAGTCAATATCAGTATCGGAGACTACGTGCATTTCGGCGAAGAGTATGAAGGGGAGAAGGGAACCCTGACCATGGACTATTATGTGCTTCGAGACAATCTGAAAAAAGCCAAAAAGCAGTTTGAGGATGCACCTCGTATGATGAAAGCATTTGAGCACTGGTTTGGTCCTTATCCATTCTATGAAGATGGTTTCAAACTCATTGAGGTGCCCTATTTAGGAATGGAGCATCAGAGTGCCGTCACCTATGGAAATGGCTATCAAAATGGCTATTTGGGCCGTGACCTCAGTGGAACTGGCTGGGGATTAGAATTTGACTTTATCATCATTCATGAAGCAGGTCATGAGTGGTTCGCCAATAATATCACCTACCGGGATGTGGCCGATATGTGGATTCATGAGAGTTTTACCAATTACTCGGAAAGTCTTTTTTTGGACTACCATTTTGGGAAAGAGGCAGGACAGGAATATGTGCGAGGAACCCGAATGAATATTGCCAATCAAAGTCCGATTATTGGGATTTATGGAGTGAATCAACGAGGCTCGGGAGATATGTATTACAAGGGAGGAAACATGCTCAACACCCTTCGGGAAATCATTGCGGATGATGAAAAATGGAGAAGTATTCTTCGGGGATTGAATGAGGAATTTTATCATCAAACCGTATCGACTCGACAAGTCGAAAATTATATTTCCCAGCAGGTAGGGGTGGATTTAAGGCCCTTTTTTGACCAGTATCTGAGAGAAACGGCTATTCCAGTCTTAGAATATTATTTCGCAGACGAAAAAATCCTGCACTATCGCTGGACGAGCTGTGTATCCTCCTTCGATATGCCGGTGGACATTGTGATGGGAGAGGAAAAAATCCGACTTCAACCCAATACCTCCTGGCAGGAGTTGCGAGTCAAAAAGCCAGCAGCTATTCAGGTGGATTCGGATTATTACGTGGGAATTTCGAAGATGAGGTGAGGGGAATGTTGGAAGGAATTTGAAAAATGGAAAGTTGGAAGGAATTGGAAAATTTGAAAGTTGAAAAATTAGAAAATTAGAGGTTTGGAAGTTGGAGGAAATACGGTTGAAATACAGTAGAAATACGCCTTCGGCGAAATAGTAGTCATATTTTGATCTAAAAAAACAATTACCTGAGTCTGGCGACCATTATCCCTGACTGACTTCTATTCCCCGCCAAATAGTCATGCAGGGGCTTTTCAGAGATTTCTACTTCTTGATTAGCCGAACTCGCATGCATCAAATGGATTCGACCGTTTTGCTCCACAGCAAATCCCACGTGCACCATATCCAGATTAGAAATTGAGGTAGTGATCGCGATCAAGTCTCCAGATTGGATTTGATTTTCATGAGCACTGATTTGGTCTTTTGGAATAAAAAAATAATCCCGAAGTCTTATCGAAGCTTCTATGTTTTGCAATTGCTCCACATTTTCCCGATTGCTGAGTTGCGGATAAAACTGAGGATTTTCAGTCATAAATGTTGGCTTGTTTTCATAAGGAATTCCGCCGATTTGCTCAGTGATATCTGTCAAAATTCCTTTCTCTTCATTGATTGCAATCCAATCCGAAAAGTAGTGTAATCGAGAGGGGTAACCTTCATTTTTACCGCTTCGATACCGAACGAGTTCCAGTTCCTTTTCAAAGGTTTCAAAATCGTTCTTCCCTTCTTTGGCCATTCGTGCCAAGGTCACCACTGTTTCCAAATAGGTCGTGCAGTCTACCCCCTGCAAGTCGATGACCAATTGCTCCGGACCGGGAATTTCCAGGGTTTTCTCCACGTAGGGCGTACCCATAAAACTTTTTCCAATTTCGACAACCAGTTCATTGATGGATGAACTGGCATCGAGAGTTGGCAGCAAAACAAGGGCTTTTTCCAGTCGAGCTCGGGATTCGGGTGTGCAGACGGTTTGAGCATTCCCAAAGAAGGGAAGAAGTAAAAAAATTAAGGTCAGACTAGGAATCGTTTTGCTTAGCTTATTCATATCAGCGAAGATAGAAATTTTGGGAAGTACCAATAAAAAAAACAGCGGCCAAATCTGACCGCTGTCGAAAAATGGAGATAGAATGGTTTAGAATTCAAATACGAGTCTTTCGAAATCGTTGTCATCGTCGTCGTCTTCGAAGGTCAGTCGGTTGTTGGCTTTACCTCTGAAATACCAGTCATCATCCAAGTCATCCAGTATGGAGTTGGAGGGAAAGTCCAATTCCAACTCTGTCTGCCCATCGTCTCTGAAAACGCGATAGGATCCTTCCACGACTTCATTTCCCCGGGTGGCTGTGACATTCCCGTCTGTGGAAAAGCGGAAAAGAAAATCGTCAAAATCATCTGTCTCATCTTCTCCGTCGTCGATATACTGCACGATTCTTAGCCCTGAAGTAATAATCAGATCATTGCGAAGTTGCTCTTCGCCAATATCGGAGGTGCTGGAGCTGCTGTTTCCGTCAAGCTCACAGGAATACAATCCAAGCAGTAGAATAAAAAGAGATAGTCGTTTCATTTTATCGGTTTTTAAGTTGGTTGAAATTGAATACGCCCATTTTTAGTCCGATTTGGAAGGTCAGGGCATTGCCTGCCTCAGGGACTCCTGGGAAATCCTCGATCGATCCTGCCATCACCCGATAGCCTACCCCTGCGTGTAGCCTTGCAAAGCGATGTAGGTTGACCTCCACTTGGGTACCCGGCTCTACAAAGAAGGTCTTGGTCTCCTCATAGTCGAAATCTCTCCCATCATCATCTATCTCGAGTTCCATCAATCCAAAAGCGAGTGGAAATGTCAGATGGACCATTTTAGATGCCTGAAGCGTGTACTCGATAAAACCTCCGGCCTGATAAGAATCCACATGGGCACCTGCTGGGAGAATGTTTTCGAATGAGGCTGGACGGATATCGTTGACCATTTGTCCATAGAAGCCCCCGAGGCTAAGTTTATCTCCAAAGGTCACGCCACCTCGGAAAAGAAAGTAGCCGGTGTTTTCACCTGCCACCCGGGTGGCTTGAAATCCTGGGTCTACAAATACACCCAAATTAGAGAATGAAAGCTTGCCATCGAAGAGTGTCTCTGGATTATCCTGAGCTTTTAAGCTTGTCAGTGATAAACTGATGAATGCGATAAACAAAAAGGTTTTTTTCATGGTAGTATGTGCAATTTGTCTGTTTTGCTTTCATTACGATGGAAGTAAATCAAAGCGTTGCCTGGGGGTAGAAATTTTTTTTGAGAAGGTGAGGCAACTCTTTATAGACGTTTGATCGTGATACCCTTGAAATGAATCTACCCAACTCACAGGGTTTACAGGATTTGATCCGAGACTGCCAAAATGGAAAGCGAAAAGCCCAGGAAAGGCTTTTTAAGCTTGCCTACCCTTTAGCCATCTCCGTCAGCAAACGCTACACACGTGATTTGGACGAAGCCCAATCAGTGGTCAATGAGGGTATGCTGAAAGTTTTCAGGCAATTGGATCAGTATTCGCCTGAACTCAGCTTTGGGGGTTGGATCAGAAGAATCATGGTGAATGCTTCGATCGATCACTATCGCCGACTCAAGCGCTATCAGGATCGATACACGGACTACGAAGGGGAGGAGAGCACCATGATTTTCGACGAAGGGATTCTGGAAAAAATCAGTGCAGATGAAATTCTGACGCTTGTGCAAGAGTTGCCACCGGCATACCGGATGGTATTTTCACTCTACGCCGTAGAAGGCTACAATCATCGTGAAATCGCCGAGGAACTCGGAATCTCCGAAGGTACTTCCAAGTCAAATTATTCCAAGGCCAAAGCAAAACTGCAAAAAGCATTGGCCAGTCAGCACATTATCAAGCAGCAAAATCATGGATAAGCGAGATAATTTTGAAGAGAAAATAAAAGTTAAACTGGAGGAAGTTTCCGGTAATGAGGCAGATCAGGCGTGGCAGAGTTTTGCTCCGCTTCTGAATCCTCCGGCTATTCCATTTTGGAAGCATTGGAGTATGCCGTATTTGTTTGCATCGGTACTCTTTCTCACTTCCCTCTCATGGCATCAGTGGGGTGAAAAAACTTCACAGGAGATTGCTCACATGGAGGCTAAACCCTTACTTACTGCTACAGACACGGTAGTTAGAAGAGATACGGTTTATGTGGTTGATACAGTTTATGTTTACAAGAAGTTGTATTTGAATGAAGTTCAAAGCTATCAGTCAGCCTTTGGTTTAGGTTTTTCCGATGAAGTTGATTTTCAAAATTCAGCTTCTGAAACTTGGAATTCATCCACGGCGCAAACCAAAAATGATTTTGAATTTGGAAAAGAAGAGAAAGGGATTTCTGATCAACAGAATAGTACAGACTCTTCTTCAATAACAGAAGCAGTCAAGTTTGTACCTAAGTTATCTCAGGTAGATTCAAGCCAAATTTCCATTGGGGAATTAAAAGTGCAAACGGGAAATACTGTCATGCCTGACATGAATTCTCAGCAGCAAGCCAATTCCACTACAGTACGAAGAAGTATGGCTGCTCCATCGGTAGCTCCTCAGGAAAAATATGTTTTCAAATCCGAAAAGGAACTCGTAGAAGGAGATACCAGCAATCTCAATCAGGCTCCTGTACCAGAAAAAAGCAAGCCCATGCTTCATCTCGAATTGGGTGGTTCCTTGCTTTTTCCGATCAGCAATTTGGTAGAATATTACACCCCATTCCAACAAAATATTCATTTGGGTCTCGAATGGGAGAGTGGCTGGGGTGTTTACCTTGGAGCTATTCGAAACAATGTCGAAGGCGAACTGGACGATGAAGAAATCCTCTCGCTGCCATCTTCAGTAGTAAATGAGCTTCCCAATATTCCTTCCGATATTAATTCCTTGGATGAAATTTACGTCATCAATAGGCAGTGGTTTTTTCCATTTGAGCTCAGATGGCGAAGTCCGTATTACGGAGGGTTTAGCTTTGAAAGTAGTTTCGCGCTAATGGGTAATTATCTCTCAAAACAGGACTTCACTTATGAGTTTGAAAATTTTTCGGAAGTGGAATATCAATATGGAAGTACTAGTTCCAGCGAGTTCAACCTCAGTCATTTGAAAGTAGGAATCGGTACCAACTATTTGATGTCCAAGCGTCTTGGATTATTCTTGAAAAGTAGCTACTGGTTTCCTGTCTCTCGGCCTGGTCTGCTACAGGTCAGAATGCACGGCTTGGAAGTAGGGGTGGGAATGAATATTTTCTTGGGGAAATAAATTTTTGAAAGATAAATAGGGCATTTCATGGGAGATAGCGTATCTCTGGCAGGGAATCCAATTTTCCGATTGATCAAAACCTGATGAAAGTCAATTTTATTCCCGAATAGCAGGCCTAACTTTGTTTCGCACAAAAGAGTAGGAATCATGATGATTGAAATGAAATATTGGAAAAAGCTCAATGCTGAGCAGCGATTGAATCGAGTTCAACAGGCTTTGAAGGACAATGTAGACTTTTCAAAAGATGCCAATTTGGGCTATCCTGCATCGCGCTTGGATGAAAAGGTATTTACCAATGAGTCTCTTTTTCTTCGTGAAATGCCGGTTTTGAGCACTTACATCGCCAACCCCAATCATATTGGTTGCCACACTTTTGGAACCTCAGAATTTGCTTTCAAAGGGACACAGGATATTGAGCGAGAGGTGCTGAATATGATGGCGGTTGATCTTTTCAAAATAGAGGAAGATCAATTTGATGGGTACATCTCTCCGGGTGGGACAGAAGCTAATGCACAGGCAATTTGGATTTATAGAAATGAGTTCATGAAAAAGTTTGGAGCAAAGGTCGATGAGATTGTCATTTTGGCCTCTGAGGACACCCATTATTCCATTCCCAAATCTGCCAATTTATTGATGTTGGATTGGGAGAAAGTCCCGGTCGATACCGAGACTCGGGATGTCACTCCTGAAGCTGTTCGGGGAAGCATTAAAGCAGCACTTGGAAAGGGAAAAAAATATTTCATCGTCGTAGCCAATATGGGTACCACCATGTTTGGTTCGGTAGATGATCCTACAGTTTTCACAGATGCCTTAAAGGAATACCAACTTCCTTTCAGACTGCATATAGATGGGGCGTACGGTGGATTTGTTTATCCTTTTGGAGACTTTGAAAACCAAATCAACTTTACCAATCCTGACATTACTTCCATTACCATAGACGCACATAAGATGCTTCAGGCACCCTATGGAACGGGGATTTTTGTGTGCCGCAAAGGGCTTATCGAAAATGTACTCACCTCGGAAGCCAAGTATGTCGAGGGAATGGACTTAACCCTATGTGGAAGCCGGTCCGGAGCCAATGCAGTGGCAGTTTGGGTAATCCTTACCACCTATGGACCACACAAATGGTATGAGAAAATCTCAGTGATTAAGATGCGTACCAATTGGCTTTGTAAGCAGCTCGATCAGTTGGGCGTAACTTATTTCCGCGAGCCCGAGATGAATATTGTCACCATCAGATCTGAATGCGTTCCTGAGGAACTTGCACACAAATACAATCTCGTGCCACAGACCCATGATGAGTCTAATCAATGGTACAAAATCGTCCTAATGGATCATGTGGAGATCGAGCACTTGAAGGATTTTATTCAGGATATGGTATCTTGCGGGCATCCAAATCCCTCATAAATGGTCGATATTACTCCTAAAAGCAGTACCCTTCGGAAAGCGATCGCTCAGGCTATCGTGAAAGTCAGTAAACCTGAAACCATCCAAGCTATCAAGCAAAGAACCGTTCCGAAAGGCGACGTTTTGGAATGTGCTCGTGTGGCTGGACTTTTTGCGGCTAAGCGTACTGCCGATATGATTCCTGATTGCCATCCACTTCCCATCGAGTTTACCTCAGTCAGCTATGAAATCGAGAAAATGGAAGTGAAAGTTTTGGTAGAGATTCATACTATTTACAAGACAGGTGTAGAGGTGGAAGCGATGCATGCTGCTTCCGTAGTGGCTTTGACCTTGTACGATATGCTCAAGCCGATCGATAAGGGAGTTAGTATTGAGCAGATCAAGCTAGTGGAAAAGAGAGGAGGTAAATCTGACCGTACTCCTAGTTCGGAAAGGTATATTTCCGCCCTGGTGGTGGTTTGCTCTGATTCTATTTCTCAAGGAAAAGGAGAGGACCGAGCAGGGGAGGCGATTCGTGAAAGACTGGAAAAGCATGGTGTAAAGGTCTTGGAAAAAACAGTGATTCCGGACGATTCTCAGCAGATTCAAAGTCTTGCGAAGAATTCCTCGAAAGCTGGAATTGACTTGTTGATTTTTACTGGCGGAACTGGATTATCTCCCAGAGACGTGACACCAGAATCGTTGGAATCAATTTTGGAAAGAAGAGTGCCGGGGATTGAGGAAGCGATCCGAAATTATGGTCAGCAGCGCACGCCTTATGCCATGCTTTCCAGATCAGTAGCGGGCTTGATTGGGAATACCCTAGTCTTGGGTTTGCCTGGATCTACTAAGGGAGCTGTCGAATCTATGGATGCGGTTTTCCCTGCTATCCTTCATATTTTCAAAGTGATGGAAGGGTCGCGGCACGAGTGAGTTTTACGGGAAGAAATTAAAAACTCTGTGCCGTTTGAAATTTGTTTTCAGGAGTACTTTTTCAAATAAAAACTCAAGAAGAATAATATTCTAAATCTTTGATTTTTAATTATTTAATCTCCTTTTCATTAGGTTTTTGCCTAATTTTTGACTATATTCTTTTGCGTTCAATAAGGAGCGCATTAAAGTTTGAAATCATGAAAAAATTAGCTTTAGGTCTTTTTATTATACTAGTGACCATTTTCAACTCCAGTGCACAAGAATCCAAGGTTGAGGTACGAGCTGGTTACGGCATTCTTTCCGCGCAAGCCATGGGGTCTGTTTTGAGTAATAGTATAGTTGGGGGATTATCTGGATATGAGAAGACAGATATTTCCACAGGAGGGGTATTTATGTTTTCACTACTATTCAATCCTTCCAATCGGATTTCTTTTGGTCTTGATTTTGGATACGAAAAATTGGATGTTCTTTATGAGTCGCCTTCACAACCCAATGTCACTTCTACGGATCGTTTTATTACGGTCATGCCAAGAATTGATCTCCGCTATGTGAATAAGGAGGCCTATTCTCTTTACGGTTCCTTAGCAGCAGGTGGCTCTTTTCTTTCAGCAGGACGCGGCAATGAGTCAGAACAGGGAGTTGCTTTTGCTTATCAAATTACGCCCATTGGAATTCGTTTCGGAAATAATATTGCTTTATTCGCAGAGGCTGGTTTTGGATTCAGAGGACTGTTGAATGCTGGCCTTTCGGTTAGGCTTTAAAGTATTTTCATCTGTTTATTTTTTGATTTTTATTGGTCAGATGGTCCCGAAATCTTTCGGGATGACGATTAACCCCGATATTTCGGGGCATTTCCCTGTGTGTTTAATGATGATTTTAATCGTGTCGATTTCATATGACCATAATTCTTTCTTGAAGGTTATAACCTGCCCCGTGCCAAAGTTCGGAGTGAAATCCCTGCCCGGCGCAGACAGGTTCGATTTCTTGGATAATGAAAAAGCCGCTGGGTTCGAGTTAAAGTCCCCAAGCGGCTTTTTGATTTTAAAAGACCTGTTTATTTTGATTTAAGGAAACTTAAAGCTTAGCATCAAGAAGAAGTTTCTTCCCGGTGAATACATGGGAGTTTTGTTCATTCCAATGGGTCGAGTCAAGTGTTCATAGTAAGTCTCATCGAGGATATTTTGAATTCCTCCTTTGAGAAGCAGATTAGAGAATAGCGGATAGCTGATATCCCAGTCTATCAAACTGAATCCGGGTGTTTTTCCTTCTCCAAATACTTCAGATACTCGATTTTGCTGACTGACGAAACGGAAATTTAATCCTGTCTGCAATTTTCCCTCTACAAATTGTCCCATCATCCGATACCTTACATCCAAGGGGGCGATCTCGGGAAGCGGAGCATCCAGCCCCAAATCCTCGCCATAGGTATAGGCTAGATCCAAGGAATGGGATAGATTGGGAATGATTTGGTGTCTAAATGATACCTCAACCCCAGCTTTTAAAGCTTCATCCAAATTAACGAAGCGACGAACGCCAGGACTACTTGGGAGATGTGGATTTAGGTCTGTTTTGACAGAGGAAATGTAATTAGTCAAGTAGGAACCGAATAAGGTCACTTCTGCAAAGACTTTCTCTTTTTCAAAACCTACCACCAAGTCAATCTGATTATTTGTTTCAGGATTGATTTGAGGGTCACCGACCATTTCCCAGGGATCCAATCCCACAGGTAGAAAATTAATGTAGCGCTCCAGAAGGCTTCCGCTTCGCTGAACACTAGCTGCCCAAATGCCCAAAGACCAAGCTTTTCCCAAGCTATGTTGCCAACCCAAACTGATTCCTAGATTGACTTGGGTGTTTTTAGTATCCGGATTCAGTTGGATAAATTCCTCGGCAGGATCCAAGGCTTGTGCTTGGTTAACTTCCAATCGGGTAGAAGCATTGAGGGTAGAGGATCCTATGGTGAATATGTAATTGGCAAATAGCCCGGTTTTCTGAATATTCGAGTCTTGCCAGACATTGTCCGTGAACACTCTTCCTGCCATTGGGCCCATTAGCATTTCGCGGGTACGACTTCCCTCAGCAGATTCTGATCGGTGATCAAGACCTGCGTAAAGCTTTCCTTGTTCAAAAGTCCAAGTTCCTTCTGTTCGAAGCCCCCAATTTTGGGTAATGGCAGGAGTGGAGGCATTGACCATTCGGGGGTTTAGATCACGGAGAAGATTATCCATCAAGTGATCGACTCGGGTAAAGTAGGCGGAATTTGTCCAGGAAACTAGTTTTTGACCTTCCATGGTGCGCGTATGGAAGACACTACCCATCCAAGTATCATCGGTGCGAAGATCCATCGCCAAAGAAGGGAAATCCACATCCCGTGCAAAATTCCTGTTTAGGGACACCTGAAGCAAATCACGCTTACTTACCTGCAAATCCCCATAAATACCGACGGTTCCCCGCTTGAAATTGCCCGGTATCATTTCCCCGTTTCCCGCCTGATAATCTGAGCCTGAGGAGTAACTTCCTAAAACTCCAATATCATACTTAGCGCCCCGGAATCCTACACGGCCTTCATTTCGCCAGATATTGCCATTGGATTCATAGAGAGAGGAAATTTGGCCATAGGTTCCGGAGTTGGATCCGAAATTCGGTTTTTCCGGGATGTAATTGATCGTGCCACCAAGGCCTATTCCGTAGCGTAAAGCATGCGGGCCTTTCAGGATTTCTACCTGCTGAATGCGGTTTAAGGCAACCTGAGAAGTCGGCGGATCCATTCGGTTGGGACATGCGGCATTGGCTGTCTGCATACCATTGATTACGATATTAAGTTGATCGTATTTGAAGCCCCGCATCACCGGGTCAAAGGCGAAATTGCTGCCCTTTCGGATACCGGAGACTACAGGATTGAGCATCAGGATCGCGCCGGCATCATGGTGTAATCTTTCCTGATCAGAGAGCACAATCTTTTTATCTTTTTCATCGGTCATTTTTATAGAAATGACAGAGACCGGTTGTAATCCTATCGTTGTTTCTTTTCGGTAGGAAAATCCGGTTTTTGCTGCTTCCAGTACCTTTTCAGGGCTTAGAAACCATCTTCCATAGCTGAGATGATTTAGATAAAGAATGGTTTTTTCTTCCCATGTCAAAGAAAGCCTTCCTTCTGCGTCACTGATTCCCGATTGGGAGCCATAGCTGTAGGTGACTCCCACGATAGGAGATTGTTGATCCGAATCAAGTAGTTTGAAATTAATTTTTTGCTGCCCCAAGGCAAGCGTGGTGATCAGGAGCATACTGAGTATGCCCGATAGTTGAATCAAATGAGTTTTCATTAGACTGAATATTTGGGTAATAGAATCCCTTGCTTCAATTCATAGAAATGAAGAATAAGGGGTGAAAAGTGGTCTTGAAAACTCAGGATTGAGGTGGGTGAAAAAAGTCCTCCGGATTAATATGCCGGTATAATTCCACGCTACTTTTTAGCGTATTCTCTAAAAAATAAATGATTTTGCGATCGGGGAGCTCTATCCAATTTTGTGAGATGAAATTGAGCTGAAGTTCTTCAAGGGTGATTTCCTCCGAATTGGCAGGCAATTCTTTTGCCTCGGAAAGCCTTTTGGAAAGCTCACATTTTCCATCACATTTCATTTCAGGTTTATCCTTGTTGATACAATACAAGGCTGTAATCTCCTCCCGGTCCCAATAAAAATGCGCCTGAATAAGCGTATAGCCCATCCCATTTAGCAGGACCAGCGAAATGAGGAGAGTATGGATGATAGCCTTCGCCATTGTTGTACAAAAATGCAACTTTATTGCTTTTGAAAACGTGATTTTGATCACGTATTTCATTTTTTTATGAGAATTTCTAAGGGAAATTATGGGTTGCATCTATTGCAATACATGGGATCTTCTTCTTCCTTTCCATTCGGAAAAAGTTTTCGCTCCACATGCTGACAATAGTCGCAGCTATAGCGATGGGCTAGGGTGGATTCTGTAGGCGAACCACACCAAGAGCAGGGGAGGCCGGACTCTCGCTCGCTGACCCAAAATCCAGGCTTGCTACAGGCAGGACAGCAGGAGTTGATTTGTTTGATTAATTGGAAAGCAGTTTCCTCGATTACGTTCATTCTGCTGGGATTAAAGAGTGCCCGCATATCAGTTTCCACAGTAGCTTTGCCATACTGATTGAGGAGTCCTTGGGCTTTTTCCTTCAGCGCTTTCCAATCGACAATTCCTTTAAAAATTTCACCCTTTCTTCCTTTCAAAATCAGTCCATGACTGGGAAAAAGGGCTTTCTCGGCAAATTCCCGTAGTTCCTCCTCCGACTCAAATTCCTGAGCGTTAAAATTGGTTTCGGTACTGAGATGACGTGCATGGATTTTTAAACCCAGTTTTTTGTCAATCAGCAGCAGGTGTTCTTCATCTGCGGGAAGAAAAAAAGCGGCTGGATGAGCTCCAAATGAACCTTCGCTTGCCAAGGCTAAGTCCATACCGGTGATTTCCATAGCCCATTCACATTTCCGCTCTGCCGTGGTGATAGGGTCCTCTTTTCGTTCGATTTCTCCGGAAAAGGTTCCTAACAAATCCGTATCCAAGCCTTCAGGAATTAGTATTTCTACTCCCAGTTCCTTTTCCAAAATCGGCCCTAGGGCTTCTTCTTTTCGATGCTTGGTAGCGATGACTAGTTTGCGGCCTTCAAAAAGTGCTTTTACTCCTTCTTTTCCCATTCAACTTCCAGCGCTTTTCCTCTTGAGTCTTCCTGAAAATCACCCTGATCGAAAACCAGGTTTCCGTTGACAAAGGTCTTTTCTACTTGAGTTTGAAATTGGGTACCTTCCAAAGGGGACCAGCCACACTTGTACAGGATATTCTCTTTGCTTACCGTCCAAGGGCTATCCATATTCACCAAGACCAAATCTGCGAAATAGCCTTTCCGGATGTAGCCTCGATCTTTGATTTTGTAGAGGATGGCTGGATTGTGGCACATTTTCTCAACGATTTTCTCCAGACTGATTTTCCCCTTCTTGAAAAATTCGAGCATACAAGCTAATGAATGCTGTACCAAAGGAGCTCCTGACATGGATTGGAAATAAGGCTTCAGCTTTTCTTCCAAAGCGTGAGGGGCGTGATCGGTGGTGATCAAGTCAATGCGATCATCTATCAGGGCCTGAAGTAATCCATCTGCGTCTTTTTGGGTTTTAATGGCTGGGTTCCACTTGATCAGGGTTCCTTTTTCTTCGTAATCCGCATCGGTAAACCAAAGGTGGTGAACAGATACCTCGGTCGTGATTTTTTTATCTTTTAGCGGTATATCATTTCGAAAAAGGCTGGTTTCTTTGGCGGTGCTCAGGTGAAGAATATGAAGCTTGGCATCATGTTTTTTAGCTAAAGCTATGGCTCTCTCTGTGGCTTCGTAGCAAGCTTGCTCGCTTCGGATCAGTGGGTGAAACTTCACCGGAACATCATCCCCATATTTCTCACGGTAGGCTTCCTCGTTCTTTTCGACGATTTCCTCTTTTTCTGAGTGAATGGCTAGAATTCCCTTGTTGGCAGCAAATATTTTTTCGAGCATATCCGGGCGGTCTGCCAGAATATTTCCTTTTCCGGAAAAGTAAAGCCCATCATCGGTAATGGCCAAAAGCTTTTTGGTATCCCAAGTGATTACTTCGTCCAGGTTTTCGGCATTCACTCCCAAAAGAAAGCCATAATTGGCCAGGGACTTTTGAGAAGCGATTTGATACTTCTCCTCCAGTAGTTCGAGCGTGAGGGTATTCGGTCGGGTATTGGGCATGTCGATAAAAGAGGTCACGCCACCGGCTACTGCGGCCTTGCTTTCACTGTGCAAATCAGCCTTATGAGTAAGTCCCGGATCTCTGAAATGCACCTGCCCATCGATCACTCCTGGCAATAGGAGTTTCCCTTTTCCATCGATCAGCTGGTAGCCTTCTTGAGCCGGAATTGAGCCGATTTTTTGGATTTTTTCATTTTCGATCAAGACATCAGCGACAAATGTCTTGCCTTCGGTGACTAGGGTGGCTTGCTGGATCAGGTAAGTAGGCTTCAAGGATTTTGGGATTTTGAGATGAAAGAAATGATTTGCTTAGAATGCCTGCAAGATACAACATGAGGATTAAGAATTGGAGAAAAATGGTGAGAAGGAGAAGTTCTTGCCTGTGGTAAAGTATGGAGCTGACAAGATGCTATGTAATGGAAGTTACTGCAATTCAATACTTATCTGATTAGCTGGACTAATGAGAATCTAATCCTAATTCTTGCTTCATGAATTTGAAAAACAAAATGATTTAGATTATTTCAGTGCAGGATAAACTGTAACCGAAATCACTGCAAATGAGAATAGTTTTGTCCAATTTGCATTATCTCAAAATCAATTATGGAAAAAGTCAAAGAAAGTCATTGGGAAAAGGTCTATCAAACCAAAGACACAACAAAAGTGGGTTGGTTTCAAATTCAACCTCAGGTGTCAATAGATTTAATTTCTGAAATAGAAATCGACAAGACTTCCCCTGTGATCGATGTGGGAGGTGGAGATGGATTATTAGTGGATTGGCTTGTCAAGGAGAGGTTTAGCAAGGTGACTGTGTTGGATATTGCTACCGCAGCATTGGACAAATCAAAAGCCCGATTGGGAGAAGAAGCTGCCAAAGTAGTTTGGGAATCAGTGGATATTTTGAAATTTCATCCTGAGAGAAAATTTGAAATTTGGCATGATCGGGCGGTTTTCCATTTTCTCACGGATCCTAAGGAACAACAAATCTATCGCAGACTGGTGGAGAGTTCCATTCTTTCCGGCGGACACCTTCTGATCATGACCTTTTCTAAATCCGGCCCAAAGACATGCAGTGGGCTTCCTGTACAGCAGTATGATATCCAAGACCTGGAAGAGTTTTTTGACCAAGAGTTTGAGCTCACTAAAAGCCTAAATTACGATCATATTACGCCTTCCGGGATTGCGCAGAACTATTCAGTGGCACTCCTTCGAAGAAAATAATCAATCACTTTAACCGAAAAGACATGAACTATTATCAATCCAAAACTCTAAAATCAAAAGACTTGGCAAGCCTTCGTAGCAAGGTGGAGGCTGGACTCAAGGAAATAGGTTTCGGTATCTTGACCGAAATCGATATTCAGGCCACGATGAAAAAGAAATTGGATAAGGACTATCCGCCATTTTTGATTCTAGGCGCTTGCAATCCTGTTTTTGCCGATAAGGTTTTGACTGCCGAACCACATGTCAGTACCCTTTTGCCCTGCAATGTTACGATTCGAAGTTTGGGAGGGGATGATTACGAAGTAAGTATGATGGACCCCGCCGCTGCGATGTCTGTGGTTGACAATCCCGAGATTGAGCCGCTTGCGGGGGAAGTGAGAGCGAAGCTAGTGGGGATGTTGGAGGGCTTGTGAGTGAAAAAGCCTTCAGAAATGATTCTGAAGGCTTTTTTTCTTTTCTCTTGATTAGGCTGAATAAAAAAAACTTTTAGCCGAGTGCTATCTATTTTTATAGCTTTCTTTTCCTTAATATGAGATCGAATTATAGCCCAAAGCCTGTAACTGGAGAATGCGTATGGTGTAGGTATCAACCACATCCAATCCTGAGAAAAGCTGCTCTTCGGAAACCCCAAGTCTCTTCATGGCTATGCCACAAATACTTACCCGGACCTTGCCTTTGTATTTCTCAAAATATTTTTCGAGTTCAGAATCCTTTACCATCGTTTTGACGACCGGACCTTTCACTACAATCTCAAAGTTTTCAACGTTTACTCCGTTTTTCAAAAAGGTATCATATACCGACAAGGCACTTTTGAGGCCATCCTCATCTTTTACACCGAAGACGTAGTTGGGGGTTTTATTGAGGTCGGTAATGGTTTCTTGGTCAAGGACTGTCTGTCCGAAACTGGCTTTACTGACAGAAAAAGTAAGCGCGAGAGCAAGGATACACCAAAGTGATTTTTTCATAGTCAAGGCAGGGTTTGAGAATTATTAGATGATTAGATGATTAAAAATAGGGATTTTGATATGCAACTGCTTAATCCAATAACATTAAGGTGGAAATCATCAATAAATTCCATGATTTTTTAAGGCGTTTGGAAGCATCAATAAAAATGGAAGGGCTTGGCTATAATCTAAACTTTGATACTCGAGACCCAATAGGCGAATGTTATGATAATAGGCTTGATGCTCTTGGTAATACATTTTTTCGCTTTGTAAAAACCATGCCTTTTCTCCCAATTTTTGAGCTAAAAACCATTTTTCTATCAATCTGGCACTTCGACCGTTTCCATCATTCCAGGGGTGAATTTTTACAAACACTAAATGTATCATAGAGGCGAAGAAAAATACCTCTTCCATTGTCATTTTCTGTTCTAGCAATTGCGCCACGTCGGTGTAGAGTTGATTAATTTCAAACTCTACTTCAAAAGGAGAAGCGGCAACATATTCTATACGCCCTTCCGATGTGGAGACGTACATATTTTGATTTCGATATCTCCCCTGTTTGCTATGAGTAAGAATATTTTTGCTGAGCAATGCATGGGCCTCTTTAATGTTTCCTTCATTTAATGCGTTTGATTTGGCAAAAGTGTAGGCTTTATAAAGGTCGTCGATTTTTTTAGTGTAATCAGGGGAAAACTCAATTCCAAATTTTTTATGTTTGATATAGCTGTCCAACTCAATCGTTTCACCTTCAATTTTACTGCTGAATACTGAGGAGACGGAGGTATAGAAGCTAAAAGTATCAGTGGAGATATCGGCATCCTTCAAGGCTTCAAATTTAGCTTTCAGGTCGGTGGTGACTTTTTTTAAGTACTCTGAAAGTAAATCGCTAGACAAAATGTTTAATTGATTCTTCACCGGTTTTCGTTCAGATAAATTGGAATTAGAGCTTAAGTTAGTCAACATTTCCACTGAAAAAAAACAATTGATTTTAAGAAATAGAAAAAATAAAAAAGCCACTCAATTCTGAGTGGCTTCTGCTCCCCCCATCAACGATAGTTGCAACCAAGGCAGCGTATTAGTGAACTTAAAAGATGTTTATAATCAATTACTTAATACAAGGAATTAACTACTATTTGTTTGACTTCCTATTAAAAAAAGGAGCCTTAAGAAGCCGTAAATCGTTTGTGACTTATTATCTAGGTGTTTACTTTTTTCTGTTTCCCATCCAGCTCATAGGGTTGGATGAGTACTTCAACCGGCAGTTTTAATAAAGCTGATAGATTTCTCACCATATCGATCGTCAACGCCCTTTTCCTATTTAAAACGAGGCTGACCGTAGTTTTACTTCCAATTGCTTGGATAAGATCTTTGTCCTTAAGCCCCTTTCTTTCCATTGTTTCTTTTATGGCCTCAATCGGATCGGGCAAAGCAATGGGGTAATGCTCCTTTTCGTATTTTTCGATTAGTGTAACCAGTAATTCTGCCTCCATCCCCTCAGCACTGTCGGGATCAGCTTCGAAGATTTTGGAAAGCCTGGCAAGAGATTCTTCGTACTCCTTTTTTGTCGTAATAGTCTTTTCCCATTTCATCATTACAAGTTGATTTACAGTTTTAAAATTGGTCTACAGTACTTGCGTCCACCTTGTCGTATTCGGAGTGTGTTCCGATAAATTTGATAAACACCCACTGCCTTAAATAGCTGATTTGAACGATTAACCGATATTTATTCCCAGCAATGTTAAACACCACCCGATTGTTTTTAACAGGATCAGCATCAGGGAAATCCTGGACTATATCCGAAGGTTTTTGCCATACTGAATTTCTAGCGATTGCAATCCAGGTTTCTATGCTTGATTTCGAATCAGGATGCTTCTGATAAAACTCAGTCAGATTTTTGATTGCAATAATGTTTTTCAAAGCAAGCCATTTAACATACGATCTAAGATATTGAAAAGTTTTCAAAATGAAAACTTTTCAATATCTATTTTATAACGCGCTCTTTTTTATCGATAATTGCTATTGCATGGTGTAAAAAATGTTCACGCATTAGCAATGGAAACTTTGATTTCGAAGTTTAAACCACTCCCTGCACTACCAAAATATCAGTTTTAATGGGTTTAGAGGGACTTTTTGAGGGTGATAAAACAAAAAAAGAGGTCGTTTCTGACCTATTTTTTAAACTGGCTCCCCCTCTTGGGCTTCCCGATATCATGCGCTTCGCTTCTTCATCGGGACAGGCTTCTCGCCCAAGTCTAGGTTAAAAAAGAAGCCTTAACTCTTTCGAATTAAGGCTTTTCTGAAGCTCCCCCTCTTGGGCTCGAACCAAGGACCCCATGATTAACAGACATAAACAGCGACTTTTCAACCGTTTTTATTCGTTTTCATTCATTACGTAAATAATTGATTTTCAGTAGTTAATGAAATTTAGTAATTCGATTACTTTTCCGTTTTTTTCCTTTATTCTCCCTATTTGTGCTAAAAATGTGCTAAAATCCAATAGAAACTAATACCTTTAAACTTATTGAGTGTGAGTTTTGCACCAATGAGAGGCCCCGTTTCCCGGCTAAAAATGGAAACGGAATCGAGCCAACTTTAAAGAAACAGACCAATGAAAGCACCTAAAGCAAGCCTTTACCAAGTAAAGCACTATTCCTCAAAGGAAAATCCCGGATCCTATCCCGTTTCAATTCAATTCTATTTTGACCGAAAAAGAGTTTTTGTTTCCACAGGTATAAACTTGACCCCTGAGGATTTCGAGACAATAACCCAAGGGAGCCCCCGGGCTTATGAGTTAAAACAAATCAAGTCCGAGCTTAAAGAACAGCTTTACAAAGCGGAATCGATTATCAAAGAATTGAAATCGAATTTTTCACTTAAGAGAGCCAAAAGGCTTTTTTTAGATTCCTCTTACAGCGTAGATAAAAACAGCATTTACACGGGCTTTGATAGCTACATCCGGCAACTGGAGGAGAATGGACAAGTAAAAACAGCAGAAAGCTACTAGAGCGCAAAAAAGACCCTTAAGGCCTATTCCTCAGAGCTGACCTTTTCCCAAGTTTCCCCGGAGTTTTTGGAATCCTTTGAGGATTGGCTAATTATGGAAAAGGGCAAATCGATTACCACCCTTGCAATTTACCTCCGAAACCTCCGGACCATTTTAAACAGGGCTTTAGATTCGGAATTAATCACCCGGAAAAATTACCCATTCGGAAAAGGTAAGTACATAATCCCCACAGGCCGAAACGTCAAAAAGGCTTTGACTATTGACCAAATCCGAGCGATAAAAGAATTTTACACCGTGCCCGGATCCCTCAGCGACCGGGCAAAGGATTTCTTTCTATTTAGCTACCTATCAAACGGAATCAATTTTAAAGACATTGCCAGACTGAAAAACGAAAACATCAAAGGGGATCAAATCCATTTTGTCCGGGCTAAAACTATCCGAACCCGGAGAGATTACACACCAATAAAAACCAGCCTAAGAGCTGAAACACTTGCAATAATTGAGAAGTGGAGGAGCCCGAACCGGTCCCCTAAAGCATTCCTTTTCCCCATCCTTTCCGAGGGGCTCACACCTAAAGAGGAAACAGCCAAAATTCAAGACTTTACCAAAAGGATAAATACCAAGCTCAAAGAGATAGGAGAGGAGCTTAAACTACCCCTAAAGCTTACAAGCTACGTAGCAAGGCATTCTTTCAGCTCCATTGCTATAAACCAAGCAGGGGCCCCCATTGAATACATTTCAGAGGCATTGGGACATACCAGCCTAAACACTACCCGGAATTATATTGACAGCTTTGAGGATAAGCGAATAAAACAAATAACCGATTCTTTGTTATGAGACTGGAGCCAGATTTAAACCTACTGGAGAGAATCGGAATTTTGAACCAATTCGACCGATTTAAAAAGCCTGGAGGCTATCAAATGGAAGTGGAGGGAAACGATTTAATAGAGCTTTCCCCTTTTTTAATCGAATGGGGAGATAGGGAGGCCATCCAAGAGCTATTTTTTTATCAATTAAATTTTGTGCCTATAAACTCCCCTCCACCCTTTACCATTCTCAAAACTATCCAAGAGAATAAAGCCTATTTCGAAAGCCGGGAAAAGATCCTAAAAATGGATTTCTCACAGCTCCAAAGAATCAATTTGAACTTTGGAAAAGGTGAAAATGCAGACCTCCCCCCGGATTTGGTTAAATACTTTGGGGAATGGATAAGAAAGGAACTAGAGAGCGAAAAGCCAGCCGAAACAATACCAGCCGAAAAGCTCCAAGAACTCAAAGAGATTGAAAAAACTTTGCATGATAGCAAATTGAAAATTCAAAAAGCCATCCCCCAAGTGGAGGCCATACTAAAGGGAAAAAGCCCGGAGGCTATATTTGACCGAAAGCAAGTTATTCTTTGCACATACGGGCTATTTTATCAGAGGGGCCACCGTTTGAATTTTAAGGGAGGAGAAACCCCGGAAAACGTGGATCCTATCGAAAAAGATTCATTCGATCACGTCCGAGTTTATGACATTCTAAGAAGGGAGTAAACAAAGTTTACAGCCTACCAGAGAGAGCGCACTTAATACGCCACCTTTTGGGACCTCAGTTTATGAGTAGCCTTTTCAAACCTCCCCTAAGTAGTATTGAGGCCAGCCAGAGCCAGCAAAGGGAGTGCTCAATTTGCACACCCTTTTCAATTGACAATAAAACAAACATAAATTTGTTGATTTAATAAACATTCGGATTTTTTTAGATTGCCAACCTCCACAGCTCACAGCTAAAGCAAAATTTATTTTTCCACCCCGTGGAGGCTAAGCCTTTGATTTTCAGTAAGGACAAAAACCGAAAAAACTTTCTCTTTTTTCGTCCCTGACATCCCCAGCCCTTTCCTCCAAGTTTACCCCCATCAAATCAAACTAGATGGAAAACATGGAAAATCCTTTTGAAGCATTACACAGAAAGTTAGATGCACTTACCTACCAAGTCCAAAAGCTAAGCCAGCCAAAGCCGACTGGATCCAACCTTAAGGAATGGGGAGGAGTGGACTTTGCCAGCCAAATTACAGGCTATAAACCCCAGACAATTTACACAAAGGCAGGCCGGGGAGAGATACCGCACATTAAACGAGATGGAAAGCTTTGGTTTGAAAAAACAGCCCTTTTGAAATGGATCGAGACCGGAATAATCGAAAAACTAGAGGGTAAAAATTAAGTCCCTTTCCGGCTAAAAAAAGGGACTTAAAGAAACAGACCGCCACCCGGAGCGAGTGGAGACTTGAAAGCAAAGATAAAACTTTTTGATTCTCACCAAGTACGGGCCCGGCTTAGTTTCCATCCTTTCATTAGCCATCACTTAAAGCAACACTTTAAACGACTGACAAAATGAAAAACACCTTACCACAGAAAAGGATTAAAGTCTATTCTTTTCTAAAAAAGAGCCAGCCCCAAAGCTTTACAGCAAAGCAAATAGAGAGAGCAACCGGAATCAAGCTTAAGACCACAAAAGCGATCCTCCGAGACCTTTTGAGCCTTAACAGAATTGAAATAGAACGAAAGGAACCTGGAGCCATCCCGGGGGCCGTGGAGGCCTATTTTAAAGCCATTCCCGGACAAATGGACATTTCCCGTATAATTGGAGAGTATGGAAGCAAAGCAGGGAGAAAAACAACCTCCACACAAGCCACAGCTTGGGAGGCCGTGGAGCGTGAGCCGTGGAGATTCTCACAGATTGAAAAGGTTTATTCATTCCTTATGGCCCATCAAAGCAAATGCTTTTCCCGGAGGCAACTGGAGGAGCGTCTAAAGATCCGAGTAAACAGCATGACAAGTATTTTAAAACAGCTCCAAGAACAAAGTTTGATAGGTATTGAAAAAAAGGACATTTGCGAGTTTACCGGGCAAAGTGTTTTTTTCTACTATGCTATTGACCTAAAGCAGGGACCGCAAAGAAAAATGTTTTGAGATGGAAAAGCAGACAGGCCGGGGCTATTGGCAAAACATTTCGATTTATTGTCTCTCCAAATTAAATAACTCCCTGATGAATAGAATTTTACTTTTGATAGCTTATAGATGCTATGACACCAAAGCAGAAACCTATTCAGGGGAATTTTTTCAAAACAATGAATCACTAGCAAGGATTTTCAAAGTCTCCCAAAAACAGATTAATACTTTACTCCAAAGGTTAGCTTCTGAAAATGAAAATTGGATTTCAATAAGAAACACACAAAGCCCGCACCGGAGAATTAAATTAACTAACAAAACCAAAGAGTTAATCTATTTGGAAACGGAATCAATTTTAGAAAATCCTGACATTTTACTAGGAACTATTGGTAATAGTAACTTAAACCAAAACTTCCCTCCACTAGGAACTATTGGTAATAGTCACTCAAACCAAAACTTCACACAGAAAAGAACTAGAAAAGAAACTATAAAAGAACTCTCTAAAAGTGACAAAGAGAGAATTCAAAAAATTTTGGCAAGTGGAGGCCCGGAATTTATCCAAGCGATCCAAGAAACCGGACTGATGGAAAAAGTCAAAGAAATAATTTTAAAGGCCGGAACCGTTGAAAAAGAAATAGTTTCAGAACTTCGATTCTTTGGAGGCATGGACAATAACAAAGGAAAAAGCTTTTCTCCAGAGGAGTTATGCAATAGGCTAAAGGGATACTTCAAAAACGGGCTCCACCACAATAGACCACAAGAACAAAATACAACTAGGGTAAAAGGGGGGCAATTAATCGGATAGGCTTAAATGAAACATTTTACCGAAGCGAGTGGAGGAATTACCCACAGCCACAGAAACGGCCCAAATTCGAGACATCACCGATCAAATGAGTCTTTCCCCATCAAAAGACCGAACGCCACAGGCAAGAGATAAGGGGCCACAGATCGGAGGCGAAGCCATCCAGGTTAAGGACATCCTCCACCGGGGAGAATTACCGCCCATCAAAGCCAGCGAAAAAACATTTTTAACAAACAAATTAAACGGGCTCCCTTAATTGTCCATCCGGGGAGACTTAAACAGCATACCCAAGGGGCGGGCTAAATCCCTATTGTGTGGATCCTGCAAACCGTTGAGGCTAACCGTGTTTACATCCGTGCAAAATTCGGGGACCTTTTATGGGAGGCCCGGACCTATACCCCTCCAGAGCTTAACAGATACCAAACGTAGGCATTACCGACATTTCAAACACCTAGGTAAACACCTAAGCCAGCCAGCTCCACCGAGGGAAAAATTCTTTCCTTTCCTTTGCTACCCCTCCACCTTTGGAGAAACAAACCTTTGAAAGCATGGAGACCAAAAAAATCAATTCGGAGCCCCTAAGCTATTTTCTGACCCTATCCCCGGGGATCCTCACAGAAACAAAAGATTTCCTTTTCGACCTAATGGAGGAGACAGCCAGAGCCCAGAGCATACCAGCCGACCGTAAAGAGGATAGAATTTATTTGATTTCGCACCTCCACAGACTATTTGCAGGACTGGAGAAGCAGAGGCAGTAAAAAAGCCATCAAAAAACGTATAAAAAACGGCCCTTTTTTGGGCTTTTTTTTATCACTTTCCAATAGTGGAAAAAGAGGCTAAAATCCGATTTGTGCTAAAAATGTGCTAAAATAAAAAAAGGCACTTCGAGAAAAACCCCGTAAGTGCCTGATTTTTAAGCTCCCCCTCTTGGGCTCGAACCAAGGACCCCATGATTAACAGTCATGTGCTCTAACCAGCTGAGCTAAGGAGGAATATTGTTTTCTGTCATCCCTTTCGGATAACGTGATGCAAATGTAGAGGGATGTGTCATTTTTTCCAAATACCCCTACAAAAAAATCTTAGCTAAATTTTATAAATTTTTCTTTCCACTTCGCCCTCAGTTACTTAAATCTACTCTTTTATTTCTCCTTTTCGCTTGTCAAGCATCCCATTGTAGATAAAGGTCACTCCCAAGACCATCAAACCAGCAATTACGGCCAGCAAAACATTGAAATAGGCAGGAGCGGAAAGTGTCAGTCGAAGGAAGATCGTCGCCAATGCAAAGGAAGAATAACGAAATAAGTTGAGGTACTTGGTCGTATATCTTAGGGAAAAGAGCAAAATAAATACATCTGCAAAGATCAATAAGGTATAGAAAAGCTCCAGGCTGTAATTAAAATGATTGGTTTGGTACGCGGTAAACAGATCATAAATGCCCAAACCAAGAAAGGTAAGTGCCAAGTAAGTGGAAATCAGTTTTTTGATATTTGAAAAGCCGGATTGCTCTTCGTAGTTGCCGGTGATCCGAATGTGTCGCTGTGCTCGATAGAATAAACCCGTGATCAAAAAGATCAGAATAGCCCCAAAAGCATCGGAGACTATAGGTCCCAATTCCCAAAGGAAGTCCACATCCCAGTGAATTTCTCCTAAATAATGTCCAAACTCCTTGAAGGCATCCCGAAGCAGCAGTAGGGAAATAATCTCAAATTGCTTACCCACCGAATCGGCTACCGAGTGAGGAATCAGAAAGATCAAGCCGAGAATCTCGAAAATCAGTAAAACGGTAAATGCGAGTTCGATTGCAAAAAAAGCCGATACTCCTGCAAGTGGATTGGCTATGCTTAGGTAATTCAGCAAACCGATGATCAGGCCGCCGACAAAGAAGGCTACCACCAGGTTGCTGATCATTTTACTGACTCGGGGACTCTCCCAATGCTCATCGAGTTGGTCGAAAATCCGGATTTGCCACTTAAAGAAGTTTTTGATCAAGGGTGAGTTAATTTAAAATCAGAACTAAAAAGGAGAATTCGTAGGGATCCTTTGGGGACTTTGGTCACCAAGGGCTTGTAATCATTGATCTTTTGCGCTGAATTTTCGAGTCATTTTTTTGATGAATTTGACGTTTCTCCAGCGTAAGGCCGACCAGTCCTCATTGATAGAAACCTGACGAACGCCCTCATACCCCTGATCTCCTAAGGCTTTCCAACCTTTGTCTCGATTGATTGACACCTGATAGCGTTTGGAGCTTTTCTTCGGATATGCGATCCAAAAGATTTCATCTTCCCGCAGCTGTGGTTTCATTTGATCGAAAAGTACCCGTATCTCACCCTCGCTTAGGGCAAAACCTAAAAGAAAGTCCGGGTGATCAGAGTCTTTTGCCAATAAACCCAAAGATGTCCATTCTTTCTCTATCTCTTTCAATTCCTCAGGACAATTTAGAATTTGGATTTTCATCCCCTCTTTAAAGTTTAATTTTTTGAGTAGCGGATCCATGATTTTTTTCTATCAATTTACCAGTATTTCAAAACTTTGCCCATATGAATCCCTATTTTTGAACATGCGAAAGATTATTTATGCTCTTGTTTTGGCTGGCATGCCCTTATTCCTTTTTGCGCAGCAGTCTGATAAAACCTCTTTACCCTACGCAACGGGTCAGGCCGTTGCGACCATTTCCAATCCGCTTTTGGAAGAAATCAGCGGTTTGGCTTTTTCACGAAAGCATCCCAATCTGATCTATGTGCAAACGGATAGTGGGGGAGAAGCGGCTGTGTACCTTTTGGACTCTTTAGGAAATGAATTGGGAAAATTGGAATTGGAGGGAGTAGAAAATCGCGACTGGGAAGAGATAGCCGTCGGTCCAGGGCCCAATGGGCAATCTTACGTCTATGTGGGTGAAATTGGGGATAATCTGGCAAGGCATGATGAGGTCATCGTTTATCGCTTTCCGGAACCCAACCGAATTCAATCTGGTAAAGTGACAGTGGAAGCTGCGATCCTAACCTATCCCAAGGGTCCACGGGATGCCGAAACCATGATGGTGGATCCATTGGATGGTCGCATCTATATTCTATCCAAGCGGGATGTTCAGAATTCGATTTACAGCTTTGATCAGGAGGCTTTTCGGAAGTCTGGAGAAACTGAAATGGAAGCCCATTTCAACCTGCCCTTTACCATGTCCACAGCAGGGGACATTTCCGCTGATGGCAGCAAAATTCTGATTAAGAATTACCAGTCCATATTTTATTGGGAGCGGGAAGAAGGGGAAGATTTATTGGATGTTTTGAAAAGAGATCCAATCGAACTCCCTTACAATCCTGAGCCTCAGGGTGAAGCCATTGGTTTCGGTCCATCGGGAGCCACATTCTACACCCTTTCAGAAAAACGATTCTCCATCGAACCCGTTCTTTACTGTTATCCATCTACCCGTTAAAATGCAAAGCAGCCAAATTCTAGTCATGATTCGTCCCGCCAATTTTGGTTTCAATACCGATACGGCGGAGAATAATATTTACCAGCAGCAAGATGAGCGTGCCCCGGCTGAGATCAAGGCATTGGCTCGAAAGGAATTTGATGGATTTGTGGCACTGCTAGAAGATCAAGGTGTTCAAGTGGTGGTGGTTGAGGATACGGAAAAGCCTGTGAAAACAGACGCTGTATTTCCCAATAATTGGTTTTCTACACATCCTGATGGGAAAATCATTCTCTATCCTATGTTTTCGCCTAATCGCCGTCTGGAGCGTCGGAAGGACCTGATCGAGCTGCTGATGAATTCAGGATTTCAGGTAAAAGAAATCATTGATTTAAGCTTTTTTGAGCAGGATGGACAGTATCTCGAGGGGACGGGCAGTATGGTGATGGATCATGATCAAAGAATCATTTATGCTTGCCTTTCCGAGCGAACCCATCCGGTACCTTTGGATTACCTCTCCAAGCTGATTGGATACAAGGTAATAGCCTTTGATGCGGTTCAGGAGGCTGGAGGCAAGGTGGTCCCCATCTATCACACCAATGTGATGATGCATGTGGGTACTGATTTGGCAGTTGTTTGCTTGGAAAGCATCGTGAAGGCCTCCGACAAACTCAAGGTGCAACAGAGCCTGACTCAATCCGGGAAAAAAGTCATTCCGATTACAGCCAAGCAGAAGTTTCATTTTGCTGGAAATATGCTGGAGGTATGTAATGATGGAGGGGAAAAATTCACGGTGATGTCACAGGCTGCTTATGATTCTTTGAATGTTGGTCAAATTCAATTAATTGAGAAGTATACGACCATTATTAGCCCTCAGATTCCTACGATTGAGAAGTTGGGAGGGGGTTCGGCTCGTTGTATGTTGGCTGAGATCTTTTTGCCGAGAAATTGATTGGGGCTTGGAGTGGGGACCTGTCTACCGAAGGCAGGCATTCACAGCGGCGAGGAAATGAGTTGCGCGTTTCTGCCCAGGTGAGTGTCCTCACTCACGTGAATATTGCATCCTACTATCTGCTGTGAGTGGAGACACTCACAGCGGCTGGAATATCCCTGAACTTGCCGAGGTAGATCCTCTGCCCACCTGAGTGTCTTAACTCACGTGTATATTTCCTCAATATTTATGCTATGAGTGACACTCACAGCGGCGATAGGTTTGTTTTTTGAATTGAAATCAATTGTTTTGATTTAGTTATTAAGCTTTCAATTCCATGGATTTAGGA
>Ga0208979_100119_pt1 | contig 143296 bp, 122 predicted proteins | sample HotLakConsUCCSLE_FD_184738 | JGI IMG/M metagenome (GOLD analysis project Ga0208979, IMG submission 184738) | Hypersaline microbial mat communities from Hot Lake, Washington, USA - Hot Lake Consortium UCC-SLE (SPAdes) | ecosystem: Environmental > Aquatic > Non-marine Saline and Alkaline >... | reverse complement strand
TACAATCTACTTCAGAAGGCGACTCCGCCGCTGCCACTTATCGGTGGCAACGGCGGCGCATTATAAAGATCATTTGCAGACGATCAAGATCTTTTTTGAACTTTATTTTCAACTGCTCACTTTACGCACAGAACGCACTAAAAGTGAGCACCTTTCCTACTTCGAAAGCTCCAACATCAGCTGATTCAGACGACGAACATAGCTACCTGGATCTTTTAATGAACCTCTTTCGGCAAGTGTAGCTTGATCCAAAAGCAACTCTGCCCAAGAAGCAAATCTCGTTTCATCCTGCTCATCAGCAACTTTAGTCACCAGCGGATGATCGGGATTGAGTTCGAAGATATATTTAGTTTCCGGAACCTTCTGCCCTGCTGCTTCCATCAACTTGGCCATTTGCGTACTCATGTCATTGTCGTCAGTCACGATGCACGCAGGTGAATCGGTCAGTCGATGCGTCACTCGTACCAATTTTACCTTATCACCTAACGCTTCTTTAAATCGTTCAACCACCGGCTTCATTTTCTCTTCAGAGGCCTGTTGCGCCTCTTTACTCTCTTGGTCGTCTAGCTCACCAAGATCCAGATCACCCCGAGTTACCGACTGGAACTGCTTCTCTTTATATTCTGTTAAATGGTTCATTAACCACTCATCAATTCGATCAGAGAGCAAGAGCACTTCAATTCCTTTTTTCTTGAATATCTCAAGTGCAGGATTATTTCGAGCTGCCTCGTAGCTATCAGCAACGATATAGTAAATCTTATCCTGACCTTCTTTCATGCGCTCAAGATAAGTATCCAATGATACGCGTTGCTCAGCAGTGTCTTCGTTTGATGACGCAAATCGCAAGAGCTCAGCAATTTTCTCGACATTAGAGGGGTCATCGGCAGGACCTTCTTTCAATACATTACCGAAGTTATCCCAGAATTCACCATAGCTTTTTTCATCATCACGGGCGAACTTAGCCAACATGCTTAACACTTTTTTCGTACTTGCCGAACGCATCGCTCGCGTGACTTTATTGTCTTGTAAGATTTCACGCGATACGTTCAATGGCAAATCATTTGAATCTATCAAACCGCGAACGAACCGTAGGTAAATTGGCATAAACTGTTCGGCATCATCCATAATGAATACACGTTGAACATACAGCTTAATGCCTTTTTGGCTCTCTCGATTCCAAAGATCCCACGGGGCGCGCTTGGGAATGAAAAGCAGGCTCGTATATTCGTGCTTACCTTCAACTTTGTTATGGCTCCAAAGTAAAGGGTCATCAAAATCATGTGCTATCGACTTATAAAAATCTTTGTACTCTTCATCTGATACTTCAGATTTCTCACGCAACCACAGTGCTTTTCCAGCGTTGACGGTTTCCCACTCTCCTGGTTTAGCTTCGATTTTCTCGCCGTCTGGCCCTTCACGCTCTTCTTGAGGTTCCTTCCACATCTGTACAGGCATACTGAGGTGATCAGAGTAGGTCTTGATAATTTGCTTAAGCTTCCAGGTATCTAAAAACTCCTCGGCGTCATCGCGCAGGTGCAAAATAATGTCAGTACCGCGTCCTTTTTTGGTTAATGAGGCAAGGGTATATTCACCATCACCCTTCGATTTCCATTCAACACCATCCTCTGGGGTAACACCCGCCGCGCGGGTTTGCACAGTAACCGAATCGGCAACGATAAATGCAGAATAGAAACCCACACCAAACTGTCCGATTAACTGTGAGTCTTTTGCTTGATCGCCAGAGAGCTGGCTAAAGAATTCTTTGGTACCCGACTTTGCAATCGTACCTAAGTTAGTCATGACTTCGTCACGAGTCATGCCAATTCCATTGTCGCTAATAGTGATTGTTTTGGCGTCTTTATTAATGCTCAGACGCACATGCAAATCACCGTCATTTTCAAACAATTGATTATTTTGAAGTGCCTTAAAACGCAGTTTATCTGCAGCATCTGAAGCGTTTGAGATCAGCTCACGAAGAAAAATTTCTTTGTTCGAGTACAACGAGTGAATCATCAAATGAAGTAGTTGTTTTACTTCAGTTTGAAAACCATGCTTTTCTACATTTTGCGTTTCAGCCATAGCTGACAATCTCCTGAGTAGTTTGACTTTTCAATCCTTGAAAAGATATGGGGATATTGTCAGCTATTTAAAGGGGAAGTTATTCGTAACCGAGTAATTTTCTTAACCCAGGTGCAGCGTAGTCGACCAATTCCTTCTGCTTAGGCGGCAATTCCTTTGGAATCTCAATACTCAACCCAGACAAATTATCTCGGAAAGTACCACTTTGCTTCTTGTCAGAACCTATTGTCACTCTATCTTTCCAATCTTCGGGTAACCGCTGACGCCCCGGTACTCGCAGCAGGTCAGCAAAATACTCTTCAGCCGCTGGGTTATCAATATTTTTCAGATGGAATAAAACCTCCTCCATCTTCACTATCTTCACGTTAGTCCCCATCCAACATGCTGCGTTATGAGTAAAGATCTCAAGTAACGAAGGTGCCTTTTGATAAATACCAAATATCATCATATTGAGAACTTCCTCTACCGAAACACGACCTCCTTTTAATGGTTCCATTGAGCCCTGAAAATTATCGGATAGGAAGAACCGGGCGCGCGCAAGTACCCAATCATAAGGATCACGTACTACAAGAATGTGTTGTGTTTCATGTAGAGCGATTACAGAAGCATCTGAAAATAAAAGGTGCCCCCAACTTAACCTTGGCACACTCGGATCAAAGGCTTTCAAATGCTTGTTTAAAACTGGAATCTGTATAAACGTGTCATGATATTGCTGCTCAACAGGAACAAACATTCTGAAAATATTACGAACCAAATGCGTGCCACACTTTGGTACTGAGTTCAGAAAGACCCCCCGAGTCAAGGGTGTTTGAGTAAAGTTCTTATTCAATTCGTTCAAAGTATCGGACTTTGCTAATACTCGTGGCATGGGATATTTCTCTCTTAAATCTAATAAAAAAGTGCCGACAAATGTCGGCACTTTTAGATGTTAACACCGTCAGCTTTTAGAAGCTGTATTGTAAGTTAACGAATGCTCTACGACCCAATAGGTCATACTGGCTGTAGAAAGCAGCATTACCGACACGGCTAATACCTGCACCCGCACTTACTTTAGGTGGTTCTTCGTCAAGTAAATTCGCGACACCAACTGTGACCGACATGTCGCTTCCGAAGTCTTTTCCAAACGATAATGAATGGTAAACAACTGCGTCTGCGTCAGCCTTCAAAATCACATCTTCGCCCCATAGGGTACTCTCAACACCACCGATGCGGCTTACTTCAGATACTTCACCGATGTAACGAGCTGTCCAGTTGAGCGCCCAGTCGTTGCGGTATAAACCGACAGTAAAGTTACCTACGTGTTCAGGGCTACCAAAGCGTCCCACCCGATCGATGTACTCACTTGTTCTGAACAACTGAGTCGCAGCTTCTAATTGAACAGTGTGCTGATATCTCACATCTAGAGTGGCCCAACCGCCTAAATCAAACGGGTAGTTCATCTCAATGTCGACACCACGGTTTACTTGCTTCGCAATATTCAAGTAGCCGCTGTACACTTCTTCAATGCGCAAGTCGTCAGCACGGAAGAACTGGTCACAAAGTGGTTCCGTAGAGAAACTCTCAGACGCGTAACATTGACCCACGATTTGACCCGCTGTTAACTGAGTTACTTCGCCGTCGATTTCGATCTCGAAGTAGTCAACGCTCAAGCTGAAGTCAGTCCAATCAGGCAACCACACAAAACCAGCCGTGCGAGCAATAGAAGTTTCAGCTTCCAGCGAGCCTGCACCGCCGCCAGTAAATACAGTCGCGGTAATTGCGCCACCCGCGAAATCGGCTGGAATACCATCCGCTTCACAGTTTTCCGCAACTATTGGATCGATGCTACCATCGGCTACACCATCACCCCAGTTTATACATGGGTCTATTGTACGCTGACCCACGAAACTCGTTTGGTTGTTCAAATACAGCTCATAAAGTGCTGGAGAGCGGAATGAAGTACCTTGTGAAGCACGGATTCTGAATCCTCCACCAACTAACCAGTTAATATTTGCCTTGTACGTAGAGTCCGAACCATACGAAGAAACATCTGTATAACGTGCTGATACAGTTAGGTCTAATTCTTCAACCAAAGCGACGTCTCTCAACAACGGTAGATATAACTCCCCGAATATTGCACGCGTAGACGCAGCACCTTCAGTAATACCTGCAGCTGTTTGACCCCAACTATTACGAGCCAGTGTCACCTCACCCGGAGTATCAATGATTTCGTCTCGCTGATAAGAAACACCGAACGCCGTGCTCACCATACCTGCTGGCAATGAGAACAATTCACCTGAGAGTGAAGCTTCAACAGTGCGCTGGGTATATTCTGTATTTCCTGTTTCTTGTCCGAATAAGAACGCTCGCACTTCGTCACTAATATCACCCGCGAGGAACTGAGGATCTAACCAAGGAACATCAATACATGGAACTTCGCGCACTGGCGTGATTTCGCCCTCACATGAGCCGCTAGTAAAATTGTAAGGTGAAATCGCATCTTCATAAATGAGTTTGCTCGTATAATCACCATCACTTAAAGAATCTTGATAGCTAATGTCCCAGAACCAACGACCATTTCCTAAATAACCATCGGCACCCACCATGAGGCGGCGGTAATCAACCACGATGTTACTACCCGAATGGTCTGTGATCGGAGTTGGACTCAACCACTGAGCACCTGTCCATCCTTCGCTCATAGAGTTGCCCGCGAAGAAGTCCTCGTTATACATATAACTCCAGAACTGGCGATAACCATTCGTTGTTGTTTCACGACGGTTCATCAACACTTCCGAATAAAGTGTAAAGTCTGGGTTTACCCAATATTCTGCGCCACCGAACAAGGTCATTGTTTCTTGCTCTGGACCTAAAGAAACAAGACTTTGAAACGGATGGCTCGCATTAGTTACACCCTGTGAAGTTGCATCATAGGCGACAGGGAACCAACCTTCTGGAGTACGCATGTGTGCTGGGTTATCAGGATCCGGGTCGAAACCAGGAATATAGTTGGCTAAGTCACCATCGTAATCAAACTGCGCTTTTGCGCGGGTTGGCACGTTTGTAGAACCAGACACCGATTCCGCGTAGTCATAAATCCAAACATGTCCCCACAAGAGATCATTACAATGATAATCACCTGTTCTTGGATCAACTACATCAGCACGCTCACCCGTATCTGGATCAAACACGTAGCTCTGTGCACAGTCTAGGAAGCTACGGTCACCACGTTGCAATTCGTTACGCTTATTGTAGTCACCTACAACTCGAAATGCCCAGTTATCAAAACTGCGACCGAAAGTACCGTTTGCACGTAAAGACTCTCCACCCGACTCAGAAGGCTGGCTCATGTTTAAATTTAAGCTGCCTTCATCACCTTCTTTGGTCACAATATTCACAACACCAGCAACGGCGTCTGATCCATAAAGTGAAGAAGCGCCATCTTTCAGAATTTCAATACGGTCAATTGCGGCAAGAGGGAGAATATTCATATCAAACGCTGCAACCTGACCACGAGTACCCGCAGGGCCTATACGGCGACCGTTCAAAAGAACGAGTGTACGATTCGCGCCCAAACCGCGTAACGACAGTGACTCTGTACCCACGCCACCAGCAGTAACAAAAGCAGTTGATGCTTCCGCAGTCACTTGGTTAGCACCAGCTGCGATTGTTGAAGAACGCAGTAAGTCACCCAAATTAGTGAAACCTTGCGTGATTGCATCGCCAGCATTGATAACTTGAACAGGTGTCGCTTCATCTAGGCCATCCGAACGAATACGTGAACCCAATACCTGAATACGCTCAGCCTGTTGCTCTTCAGCCTCTTCGCCTTCTTCTTGCTGCTCTTGTGCTGAAACAGAAAACATCGTTCCTGCAAGCACACACCCAACAGCAAGGGCTATTTTTCTTTTTGTAAAGTCTATGGAAGCCATAACTTTCCTCGTGTGTGTATTATGATTTTTATTTCCCTGGGGGTGTACATTGCACTCACGTTTCTTCCAAATGCACACCAATAGTGATTTGTCTGTTCATGGGCAGCAACGCACGATTCTCTAATATTGAAAATTATGCGTCGTATTGCAATACTTTTTTACAAATTTTATTAACAAATTTGAATTTTTAGTGATCTTATTTATTCAAAGCGCTTTCGCCCTTTAAAAGCGTGACCGAGAGTACGATGATCGACATATTCAAGTTCTCCCCCAACGGGAATTCCGTGGGCAATACGGGTGGTAGAAATGTGATACTTTGAGGCAGTTTCGGCGATATAGTGAGCGGTTGCGTCACCTTCGGCGGTAGGATTAGTGGCAAGAATGACTTCTTTAATTTGGCTTTGCTGAAAACGTTTTTCTAGCAGATCTAAACCAATGTCTTTGGGGCCAATACCATCGAGTGGGGAAAGGTGCCCCATCAATACAAAATACAAGCCTTCAAATGATTCTGTTTGTTCAACAGCGATAACATCTGCTGGTGACTCAACAATACAAAGTGTTTGGGCGGCTTCACGTTGTGGGTTCGTGCAAATGTGGCACTGCTCACTTTCGGTGAGCGTACGACACGTCACGCAACGACCCACCACAGCAAGTGCATGCGTAAGGGTTTGAGTTAACTTTTCTGCACCCGGACGCTCTCTCTCAAGCAATTGAAACGCCATGCGCTGCGCACTCTTTTGCCCTACTCCAGGCAAAACGCGCAACGCTTTAATGAGTTCAGCAATCGCAGGGGAGAATTGAGACATTTTGACGCCTTAGAATGGAAGTTTAAAACCTGGTGGTAAACCCATGCTGCCAGCAACACTTGCCATTTTCTCTTTCGACGTTTCTTCTACACGGCGAACGGCGTCGTTACAGGCAGCGGCAATCAAATCCTCGAGCATTTCGCGATCGTCTTCATCGCCAAACAGACTAGGATCAATTTCGACACGCTTCACATTATGATTACCATACATAGTGACCTTGACCATGCCTGCACCGGCTTCGCCAGTTACTTCCATGCTTGCGATTTCAGCTTGTACTTTCTGCATGCGCTCTTGCATTTGCTGCGCCTGCTTCATCATATTTCCCATACCGCCTTTGAACATATTCACTCTCTTTCTGTTTTTAAAATGATAAGATTTATGGCAAGACACACACACTTAATGTTGGCGCTGTATCGAGCCCTCGACAATGTGCGCACCCAGCGCTGTCTGCAACCTTTGCACACCTGCATTCTCTTGAATTCTTTGAGTTGCCACAGACAATTGATACTCATTAATTTTTTGCTGAATTTGAAATGGTGTGTCAGTTAAGTCACTAAACCGAAACTCTAGTGGTGCGTCATGAATGAGAGCCCTCAGAGCTTCCTTAATCTGCGCTCCCATTTCTTCACTAAACATCGCTTGTTGAGGCGCATCGATCACTAAGCAATATCCGTCACCTTCACGTTCCATGTGCGTGTGCAACAACAACTGTCTCGTAAGGCCCACCACATTAAGACCGGCAAGTACCGCAGACCAATCATCGACATCGGCTGCCGACCGCACCGCAGGACTCAACTCCTTGTGCTGTTTCTCAACCTGAAATGAGGGTGCCTCCTCGGCTGCCTGTTGGCTTTCTATCTCAACAGGCATTGCTTGCAATTCAGGCTTTGGGTCAGGCTTTACCTCAGGTGTTTCATCGCCTTTAAATAGCTCATCCCTCATTGCCAACAACGATTGCAAGTCATCATCGACATTCGCAGTAGGTTGAGACTGAGACACCGGCTGCGGTTTCGGTTCTTCTGTCGGCGCGGGCTGCGCAATCGAATCTGGATGCACGCTTGGCTCAGGCTTTGACGCTCTCAGTGTAGGCACTTCCGGAACATCAACCGACGCATTACCTAATCGAAACGCGAGCAACCGTAACAGTGTCATTTCCACCGCTGAAAAAGCATCGACAGCATAGGGCAATTCCTTGCGGCCCTCTAACACCAATCGGTACCATACTTGAATTTGCTCAGCAGGCATGACATCTGCCAACGCCTTCAACTCCGTGTGATGTTCCACCAAGCCAGAATCCACAAAATCGGGTGCTATCTGGATCAGCGCCAACTGATGCAACGAACTCTGCAATTCTGTCAGTAGCTCCGCGACATCTGTCATTCTGCTCGCAAGTGAACGTAACTGCTGTAGGGAAGCCGAAACGTCACCATTGACCAACACCGAGAGTATCCTTAAGTTTTCTCGCGGGTTCAAACTACCCAGCATGGAAGCGACCACTTGCTCACTTACTTGCTGATTGCCCTGAGCAATTGCTTGATCAGTTAAACTTAGCGCATCACGCATACTGCCCCGCGCGGCCTTGGCTAATAATTGCAACGCCGGCGGCTCGAACTGAATCGACTCTGCCACCAAAATCTTCTCAAGCTGCTCTGAGATTTCCTCTCGAGTTAAAGCTCGCAATTGAAATTGTAAACAGCGAGAGAGAACCGTTACTGGAAGTTTATCCGGATCAGTAGTCGCTAAAAGGAAAATGGCGTGCTCGGGAGGTTCTTCCAGAGTTTTTAATAACGCATTAAAACTATGGCGCGAGAGCATGTGAACTTCGTCAATCAAATAGACTTTATACCGGCCTTGAGACGGTCTGTATTGAACGTTATCTAGAATTTCTCGAGTATCTTCAACCTTTGTGCGAGAAGCCGCATCAATTTCCAATAAATCGACAAACCGCCCCTCGTTGATCTGAAGACAGGTATTACACTGACCACAAGGAGAAGCACTCACACCCTGTTCACAGTTGAGGCTTCGGGCCAATATTCTTGCAATCGTGGTTTTTCCTACACCTCGTGTACCGGAAAGAAGATAAGCATGATGCAATCGCTGATGGGTTAAGGCATTCGTAAGAGCTTCTAAAACGTGCTGCTGTCCCACAACTTCCGAAAATGTTTTGGGTCTCCATTGCCGTGCCAACACTTGATAACTCATTACAACCTCGTTGCGCTTATCTCTCGAACGGAGTGGATTTCTTAATGACTCATCCTACTTTATATCATCGTAAGCAACAACGGCATAACTTGAAACACCTTTTTGAGCGAGCACTCTCCGTCCCGGCAAGTATAGCAACTCCGCGAGAAACGCCGCTTCAACAATAGTGGCAGGTGTTTTCTTCAAAAGATCGATTGCCGCACCAATCGTACCACCAGTAGCTAACAGGTCGTCCATAACCACAACTCGGTCGCGTCGATGAAGACTGTCTTTATGCAACTCTAGTGCGTCGTTACCATATTCAAGTTCATAAGATTCATGGTGACAATCGCGAGGTAACTTTCCCGCCTTACGAATGAGCGTCAGGCCCACACCCAAACGGTCCGCCAACGCCGCCGCAAAAATAAAGCCACGCGCTTCAACCGCAACTATCTGCGTTAATCCAGAATTTTCGTAACGCTCATGAAACAAGTCGATGCTATAACGGAGTGCTTTTGGATCCGCCAGTGCAGTTGTGATATCACGAAAAACAACACCAGGCCGAGGAAAGTCGTGAACATTCGTGATCGCCCGTTGAATGTAATCACTTCTCAAATCCGCACACACATAATGGGTCATTTAGGCAATATCCTGTTCTGCATAATCGTTAAGCGCCGCAGCCAAATCACCTTTATTAAGCGGCTTGGCAAGCACCGTATTTATGTTTAATTTTTCAGCTCGAGCCGCAACGAGTGAATAATCGTCAGTCGTCAGCAATACAATGGGAACGTTTTTGTAAAACGAATCCTCACGCAGGTTACGTGCAAGCACCAAGCCATCCATCAATGGCATCTTGTGATCTGTGATGATCAAATCAAAGCGCTTATTCAACGCCAAATTCAGACCACCCAATCCATCATTCGCAGTCGCAGGTGAGTACCCTAGCGCCTGCAATATCTCGATTAATTGGCTCTGCGTTGCAAGATTATCTTCAACCAATAAAATACGCTTTTTCATTCATCATCCCTTTCAAGCTCGGCTTCCCTTTGCGCTAGAATTACGCAGCGCCGAATAGCTGAACCAATCTAAGAACCGGGGTGAGCGACGCAATGCCCACAAAGGCAATAACCGCAAATAAAATATGACGCTTACCCGCGGCTTCTTGGAATTCGTGATTCTCTGACATAAGCACCTCTAAACCTTTAATATCAACAGCTTGAGAAAACAAAATGATTATTAACTTCATTTCGTTGCGGCGGATTTTACACGAAATAGATGACAAGATAAAGAAACCGATCTGTAAGCAAAAAGCTAATATAAAAGCTTAACCTGAGTGCAGTGTGCAGTGCATGCACAAGCAGACTCTATGAAGGCATGGATGCCGGAATAGGCGCGCCCATGGACGGCTCGAAGCGTGTCTGCTGGGTGTGGACTGCCCACTGCTCAAGCACAACGCAAGCTTTTACCTAACCCAGAACATAAAAAAGCTCGCAAAGCGTTAGCCTTGCGAGCTTTTCAAAACCAAAGTCTCGAACCGTTACAGTTCTACACCTCTGTTTTGCGCTGTCTGGCGGATAAATCCAAGCCAGCTCTCTGCATTACGGCGAGTTGCCGAGTAACGAGTTGCATTTTCCATCGCATTCAACGCTTGGCGGTACTGACGACTATAAAAGTGTGCTTCCGCAAGAGACATATAAAGACGACCCGTTAAAGCGTTGTCACTTGGCTCCAAATCGATCGCACGCTGAAAAGACTGCGCTGCACGTCGGTATTCTTCAGCCAATGCAAAGGCATCGCCTTGAGACCGAAGGTACGAAATTTGATCTTCGCGTTCTTCAGCAAACTCAATCGCTTTTTCGTATGTTTCGGCAGCACGTTCAAACTCACGTGCAGTGTAGAAACTACGGGCTGCTGATGCCCAGTTCGACTCAGTTTCCTCGATATCGCCATTATCTAAGTGCCGAGACATCACAACACCCGCATGATAAGGAATGCTGCTATTCGAAAACATTTGAACTAGGTAACGAAAATCAGCCGAACGTTCCAAGTAGCCTGCATCATAAGCAATCGCCAACGTCGCAAGCGCTTTGTCAGTTTGTTCATTCAGTGCGTAAAACGCACCCAACTGGCTCCACCAACGAATTTCGCCTGGAAGTGCGTTCAGACCGTCTTCAAGAACACCTATCGCATTCGCAATATCGTCCTGCTCGTAATAAGCACCGATCATGAGAACATAAGGATTCCGATTCGGCTCATCATAATGCTCTAGCGATTTTCTCGCGAAAACAACAACCCGATCGAAATTCTTCAGCTCCATGTGCGCTGCGGCCATACGAAACAGAATATCCGCGTCCCACTCACCTGAGAATTGAAGATAGCGCTGGAACGTATCAATCGCATCTTCATACTCTTCTTCTTGCAGCTGCAAGTTGCCTAACAATTGCAAAGAAGCACTCTGATCTGCAAAACTCAATAGATCATAGCTCACTGCTTCCTCAAGAAGCTCGAGCGCTCGCTCAGGTTGAGCTTCGTCCTCAGGCAGTGCCGCGTACATGGTACCCAGAAACCGCCCAATGTAGGCTTTCTCATAGTCAGTCCGCGGATTCACGTCTTGGAGTACAACAATCGCTCCAGGAATGTCCTCTGCTTCATACAACTCGAACGCTTCAACAACGGCACGAGCAAGGCGATCCCCTAACGCAAAAGTGCGTCGGTTATCTTTCATTGTTTGCAACTCATCTTCCGTAGGAATTGAGAAGCCCACATCAGTACCTTGCGCGTAAACAGGGAGCAAGCTCGCGCTAAACATTGATAACGCCGCTACTAATGAAATAATCAGCTTCATTGTTTAACTCCCATCCATATTGAAATCGAGTTGAACCACTATACCTTCCTGTCGCTGAGGCACACCGTCGACCATCTTCGGAGCATAACGCCAGCGCATTAACGCCTGGCGAGCTTCTCGGTCAAATACACGGCGCGGCTCTGCTTCAATCACTTCGACATCTTCAACACCACCGGTTTCATTGATGGTGAAGCGCAACCGCACCCAACCTTCAATACCGTCCCGAGCTGCAGCGGGTGGATAGCGAGGTTCAACCCGAACTAAGGGTTGCGCATCACCATCTCTCGCCATGCCTGTATTTGGACCAGAAAGTCCAGTATTTGCGGCCCCTAGATCAACGTTTCCAAGATCTAAGTTGAAGCTTACCGCGTCGTCACTTGATTGTGGCTCTTGCGGTGGGCTATCTGGCGGCTGTTCTGGCGGCTCCGGAGGTGGTGGCGGAGTCCGACGTCGTGTATCAACGTCTTGATCCGCCTGTGTTTGAACGATATCAATTGTAGCCGGGGCTTCAGGCGGCTCGTTCCGCGTCTCCCCGCCACTGATTAAGAATGCCATTAAGACAAACAGAGCGAAGGTGACAGCAGCGCCTAGTAATATTGATACTAATACGCGCACCATAATTAATCGTTCTCCGCTGCTATTGAAATTTGGGCGATACCCGCTTCCTTAATCTGGTCCATGACCTTCACAACGATACCATGCCGCGCTCCATCATCAGCTTGAATTACCACCATATCGGTAGGCTGTTCTGCCAACAAACGCTCCAGGTTAGCGCCTACGCGCTCAACGTCCACTTGACGTCGATCCATCCATACCTCACCGTTTTCACGGATTGCGATAAAGATGTTTGCAGAAGGCTTACTCGTCGCCTGTGAAGCTTCAGGACGATTAACATCGATACCTGCTTCTTTCACAAACGAAGTCGTTACGATAAAGAAGATCAACATGATGAATACGATGTCAAGCATCGGAGTCATGTCTAGTGCTGCTTCTTCCTCTTCGCGTATACGTTTACGTGCCATAATTCTTCTCTCTTAATGATGAGGCATGCTATCAATTAGGTTTGCTTTCTCGCGGTTGATTCGTGAATCAAGACGCTGAACAAAAAACATTCCAGACAATGCTGCCACCATTCCCGACATGGTCGGGATTGTCGCCATTGAAATACCGCCAGCCATGAGACGCGGGTTACCAGTACCCTGTACCGACATGATTTCAAATACTGTAATCATCCCGGTGACCGTTCCGAAAAGGCCGATTAACGGACAGATCGCAATGGTAGTCTTTAGCAGCAGCATTCGCGCTGATAAATTATCCGACGCTTTGGAAATCCATGCTTCACGGATTCTATGTGCGTACCAAGAGGTGGTGTCTTCCCGATTGTGCCACTTCTGGATGATCTGTTCCCGCTCGCGCGGGAACACACCCAAAAGGTACCAATAGCGCTCGATGAGTACGATCCACATCAATAACAACGCTATTGCCACCAGGTATAAAACATTACCACCGGTGCCAATAAAATCCCTGACAGTTTCCCAAAGCCCCATCAGGTACAATTCCATGGCTTATTCCCCTTTCGCCGCTTGGGTCGAGTTGGTTTTTTCAGCGTGCTCGGCAACGATGCCCGCAGCTTGCTCATCAATTACATGAAGAATTGATTTCGCACGACCGGCCACAATACTGTGTACAATAATCAATGGCAACGCAGCGATTAGACCTAAAGCAGTCGTAACCAACGCCATTGAAATGTCACCTGCCATGATTCTTGGGTCACCCGTACCAAACAAGGTAATTGATTGGAAGGTACCGATCATACCGATAACGGTACCCAATAGACCCATCAACGGTGCGATCGCAGCGAGAATCTTAATAATGCTTACACCACCTTCGATGCTTGGAGTCTCGCGAAGAATCGCCTCATCAAGCTTCAACTCAAGGTTCTCTACATCGGTCGAGCGATTCGCGTGGTAAACCTTCAAGATACGTCCGAGCGGGTTGTTATCAGTCGGATTGTCAGTGTTTTTCAGCTGTGTACGAATCTTCGCGCCAATCGCCGTTAATGTGACTAACTTGTAAATCGCAATGATGAAACCTAACGCTAACAAGACGGTAATCGCATAACCTACCGTGTCACCGTTATGATAATGCTCCATCAAAGTCGCTTTCTGCGTTAACAAGCTTAGAATCTGACCACGCGACGGATCAATAAATACCGCTTCTGAGCCTGTTTCTGTATCTTCAAAATCATCAGCAGCCGCGAGCACGTGTCCCGCTGGTTGACGAGCAATCGGTTGAACTTGACCAGTCGAGTCATTGTATAACAAGTACTCACCGTCAGAGATCAGGTTAAATGAACCAATACGGATTACGTCACGAACCTCAGTACCACCTTCTAACAATGAAACTTCTGTCTCGAATCGAGATACTTCTCCAGATTCAGTCATTTCAGTCAAAAGCGCTAACCATAACTCTTCTAGCTCGGCGATGTTTGGAAGCTCACGTGCTTCTGCAAGTGATTCCAACACTTCATGACGCCCTGGATACTGAGCACTAACGATAGACGTAGAGATACGGCCGATTGTATCGGTCGCTGAGCCACGAATAACACCGAAAATCTCGCCCAAAGTACCGATCATATTATCTAGTTCGGTTTCTTTGTTACCAATATCGATTTCGTTCTGAGCATACTCTTCTTGCAAACGAGTGCTACGAGCTTCTTCGTTTGCGAGTTGCTGCTGAGCTTCACGCAACAACGCCTGTTTGTCTGCGCGATCTTGACGGAAAGCGCGCTCGCGCGCCTGATCAATTTGCTGATTTTCCTGACGGCTTTGTTGAACCTGCTCAAGAAGCTCTTGTAACGTCTGCGCTTCTTGTGCAGAAGCAGTAAATGACGCACCTGCAACCAATGATAAAGCTGCTGCGGCGCTTATTAAAGTTTTCATTACCTGTTTCATTCTGCATTCTCCGCGGCAAATACTGGAAGACGTACGATATCGAACGCAGTTTGACGACGTGACATACGAATCGCCTGAGTTAACGGACTCAAGAAACTATCGTCAGCTTCTGACCACTCACGTGCTTCGTTGTCCCACAACCATGCAGATTGTCCATCGAGCGTTTGCGCCATAAATACCACACGGCCCATGTGGAAAAAATCTACCGCGATTTCTTCACCATCGATGTTCAAATTACCGCTGTATGAGTTTGGTCCTACACCGTAGTCCATCTCAATTTGGTACGCTTCAATGATCAAACGGAATTTTTCTGAATCCGTTACATCTGAACGTACCATCACGTCACGGAGACGCTGCACACGAGCTTCGCGTGATTCACTATGAATTGGAATGTCCAATCCAACGAACTCGTCTAAAGCGTCAATCATTTTGTACATCAAAGGAACCACGCCTTGGCGCGTTTCTTCGATACCATCGATTTGACGTTGCAATGATGCAAGCGTCGCATTCTGGTCATCAACTAAACGCTGAACGTGATCGTTATAGACTTTCAAAGCTTCGTATTCAGCCACTACCGCGCGGTAGTCAGCTAATAAATCACGGCTTTGGTCGAACAGCGAATCAATACGCTCCTGCGATGCTGCCTGACTACGATGCGTCTGAGTTTGCTCAGACTGCAGCTCTTGCAAGCTTTGCGCGTTAGCTGCAACTAACCCGCTTCCCGCTAGCGCTGCCATACCAATTACGGCGGCAGCGATTTTGCTTCGTTTGATAACTGTGGTCATAGTTCCCAACCAATTTGACTTAACTTTACTTACTACCCTGATTGCTTGTTTTTATAGAAGTTCAAGCTTGAGAGTAAGCTCCAGTTGTGTGAGTGATGAAAAAAGTTTAACACCAAAAACAAGCCATTTAAAAAATGGCATTGCCTGAATACTCCCACGATCAGCGCGAGTCTGTCAACCGCACAAAACGCCATTGAACGTGCATTGGGTGTAAAGAATCGAAGTTTTAATCAAACTGTCACATTCTCATTTACAAAAATTCCATAAAAAAAGCCGACTCACGAGGAGTCGGCTTTATTGGTCTTACCTGTTTCAGGTTTCTAAAAAAGCTCTTAATAAACCAATTAGAAAGTCTGAGTGATACGGAAGTAAGTGATACGGCCGTATGCGTCATACAGGTTAAAGTTGTAGTTACGACCATCGAAGCCGATTAACTGTGGCTCTTCTTCGGTGATGTTACGCGCACCCACTACCAAACGAGTTCCAGTAGCTAACTGATAGCCTACTTGTAAATCGTGAGTAGTCCAAGCGTCAACGAGTCCTGACTCTCCACTCGGTCCATCTACGCTAGGAATGTGGTTGATGTTCCACGCAACTGTAAAGTCGCCCCAATTATAGATGTTGCTCAAGTTCAAGCGATACTCTGGTAGATCTTGGTCGCCAACGAAGTTACGACCACCATCGATAGTGTAAGAATTAACATAACTCATTTGGAAATTCTGGTCTAATGTACCAGCACCGCCAAAATCGAAGTTAGTTCTTACATTGATGTCGATACCATCAGTTTCTAGCACACCTTCGTTCACTGTTCCGCGCACAATACCAGTGATTGCATTCGTTGCTGGGTCACGAGTAATAGAGAACGCATCAGGGATCGGGTCTCCAGTCGCATCGCGATTGATAATGGTCTGAGCACCCAAAGTCGATATCAGATCTTCGATTTCGATGTTGTAGTAGTCAGCCGTCATGTTTAACCACTCAAGTGGCTGCCATGCTAAACCTAACGCATACTGAGTTGACTGTTCTGAACCTAAGTCTGGATTCGCAATCACAGTTGACTGCACCTGAACGTTACAGTTTGCAGCTTGTCCAAACGCCACACACGTGTCTTCGTCAGCAATAGAATCGGCAGACAGAGACGGTTGTGCAGTCAACACGTCAAGTGAAGGTGCACGGAAGCCCTGACCATAAGAACCACGAACTACGAAGCTATCCATTGGAGCCCAACGGAACGAAACTTTTGGTGAAAAGTCGTTACCGTAGTCTGAGTATTTGTCGTACCGGCCTGCAATACTCACTTCGAAGTCGTAAGTGAACGGTAACAATGTTTCGAAGAACACTGAACGCACAGTACGGTCACCGCCAGCACTTGAACCAGAAGAACCACCTACCGAGCCAGACTCAGATAACGAGTCGTACTTGTCTTTGTAAGTCTCTTTACGGTAATCAGCACCAAGTACGAACTGAACAAAGCCGCCATTCATTTCCGCTACGTCGAATGCACCAGAGATGTAGGCTTCGTCTTGGTCAAACTGACCGCGACGTGAAGTCGTTACGTTCATACCACGAAGTGTATCTTCATAAGTACGACCATATTCCTCTAGGTACGCGTCGGCAACTGCTGGATCGCTGAAGCGCTCACCAAACGGGTCGCGAAGGTCATAAGAACCATCGTTTACGTAGTTACGTGCTACAGAGGATAGCAAATAGTTCTCACCAGCATTCGTAGTTCTTGAAGTGTTTTTACGAACACCGAAGTCCCAATCGATCTCCATGAAACGACCTTCTGCACCTACGAGTAGATCGTTCACTACAGCCGTTAAGAAGTTATCACGGTTACCGAGTGCCGCGAAACGGTGCCAGTAATCAACAGGTCGTGCATTTGGGTTACCATCTGCGTCGGCAGTGCGAGGGTCATACGCCCAACCGTCTGGGTTCGTTGGGTTATTCGGACTGTCAGAGTTAACACGGCGGTTCGTATCGTTCAATGCAGGAGCGTAACGACCAAACGACTTCGTTTGTGATGAACTTGCGTTCATGTAAACAGTCCAATCGTCGTTCACGTCAACTTCACCACGAACGAACAGTGCACGGTTACCCGTAGAGGCTTCGTTTGCGTTAGTTGAGTTAAAGTCAAAACCACAGGCTTGTAATGCGTCGTCGCCATCAATGACCTGACCATTTGAACCTAAGTTGAAGTTTTCAGCACCACATCCACCAGGTATCGCGTTGAAGCCTGGCATGTATCCAGGAACGATTTCACGAATCGTGGTGTCTTCGTCGTCCGGATTTGCTTCGTAGAAATCTTCCAGTGCCTGATTGCCCTCAGCTGTAATCGTGTCAGTCCAGTTGTTCCCATAAATTGAGAATGCTGTTGTATTCCAAGGATAGGCGTTTTCAAAAATAATATCACGGTCGTTCCAAGAAACACCACCGATTAAGCGAGTACGGTCGCTAGAAGAGCCGAATACTGCTGAACCTTCTTCACGGTCACCCCCTTCAGAAGGAAGGCTCACAGTCGCGCCACCTAAGCGAAGCTCTGCACCGTTGAAGTCTGAACGTAATACGATGTTGATTACACCACCGATTGCGTCAGAACCGTATACTGCTGATGCACCGTCAGAAAGAACTTCGATACGTTCAACAGCAGCAAGTGGGATTGAGTTCAAATCTTGAACCTGACCACTCAAAGGAGTTTTTGGTAATCTGCGGCCATCGATCAAAACCAATGAACGAGATGCACCAACACCTCTCAAGTTAATTGTAGAAGCACCTTGTAGTGAACTACCAGATTGCGGACGGAACGAACCACTACTGTTAAAAGTAGTGTTACGAATTACGTCAGCGATTGAAGTTTCACCAGACAAGTTGATGTCTTCGCGGTTAATAACTGTTACTGGAAGATCACCTTCCATGTCAGTTCTTTGAATGCGTGAGCCTGTTACTTTGATACGCTCAACGCGCTCTTCTTCTGCTGCTTCTTCTTCGCCTTGCTCTTGCGCGTTGGCAACGCCAGTCATCGCAGTCGCAGTTGCACCGAACATCAGTGCTAAACGAATAGATTTAGCTAATTTACTATTGGTGTGCATGTAAGTTCTCCCTGGATCACTTATTGTGATTTTTAGGTTTATATAACCTCTGGTTTTACCCTTTGGTCTAAGCTTCGATCAGCAAATTTGCTAACCAATCGAATCCGATACTAATCAAAAAAAAACATAGTGGCAACACTTGTGAAACAAGGAATGTCATAATTTTGTACAACCTTGAAAACACGGGGTGAGTTGACCTTCTGTACACAAACACAAACGAGAAACGCACAAAAACTCAATTACACTATAATTTTCAATGAGTTAGAAAAGAGCAGAACGTTTCGAAAAGTTTAAGTAGCAAGGGAACTGCACGTAACTTCCCGAAATTTCTTTTAAATCTCGCTCTGACTATAGCAAAGCGCATACGCTTGGCAAGATGTTTTTTCAAGATTTACTTAACCAATGTGTCAATTCTGCAATGTTCTTCATGACACTCAGAGGTATCAGTGGCAAACTCACTGGCCATGAAAAGTAATTTTCTAGAAGGCAATTAAAACGAATGACTCAATCTCAACCGACATTGTTCTCAGCACTTTTCGAAAAACTTGAGCAACAATGCCAGCAATTTGAAGGTGAGCTCAACAAGCAGTGGTTTGAAGACTCTCTATTTCAAACTCGCTCCACCTATTTGCGAGAGTATATCCGAGAAGCTCGAAACAACGCGGAACGTCTTTTGCAGTTATCACCGGAAAAAAAAGGCTATGATTGGTTGGCCGAGCGGCTAGAAGCCCAGCTCAATGCGCTTTCACGCGCGCTATTTCGCTTTCAGCCACCTATGGCAGAAGAGGCCCACGGCCTGCCAGCAGAAAACGCATCGGTGCTTCGCAAGCTACACGGAACACTCGTTACCTATCGAGGCTATGAAACCCGACTTGAGGATCAACTCCGCTTAGCGCAGGCAGCCCCTTCGAACACTATATCTCAAACACTTGTACTAAAAACTCAGCAAAGGCTTCAAAATTGCCAAAAGGCCATTGCTGATCTTGAAAGAAAAATTGCACTTGCGGAAGAAAAACAACGCTAGCCGTATCTTCTTAGCTTAGCCAACAAAGCACCTGGTAGAGCTGGAAGAATTGCCTTCGGTAGTAAATAGGTGGCCAAATTCATAAAATCTGCAAACACACGATTCTTTTCGGTAGTTTGGCGCAAGTAGTCGTGCCCAGACGAGCCGCCCGTTCCAATTTTAGAACCGAGCATGCGCTGCACCATCATCACATGGCGAAAGCGCCAAATTGTAATTTGCTCATCGATATCAACCAAGCTATTGAGCACTTGCCATGGAAGGTTAAACGCTGGCTCTTCGCGGTACATATAAATAAATAGAGCAGCCTGCATGGCCTTTTGTGATAAGCGAACCCTGCCTGCGGTTTGAATCTCCTGATAACGCTCCGCATCGAATAATGCCTGAAAATTATCTCTTGTGCGCTGAACCGCCGCTAATTCGGCTTTCAACTCATCCTCCGTTAACAAAGGGTTACCCTTGATAATTTCAGCGTCTTTATCAAGTTGGTCACTCACTGCTTGCTGGTAATGTTGCCAAAACGAGAAGCTCTCCGTCTCTAAAAAGGGCATACGAGCAAGCCAAGAGTCTACCAACGTGAATAAATCCGGCTCTTGTTCAAGCGCTTCAAGATAGGCGCGATCGCTATCATTAATGCGGCTATAAAAGGAGGCCTGATCGAATGCAATGCGGCGTTCGCGGGTAATACCCAGACGAATCTCCAACTCCTTAAATTGAATACTCTGAAATCCACTCGCCGGCACTAAATAATCTCTAAACTCAAGAAAATCTTGGGGTGTCATCGTTTCTAGCACTTTAATTTGCTGATTCAATAGTTCCTGAATCGACACCACTCGTTGAAGACGATGAACTACCGTCATCAATTTTTCGTCGGGTAAGTAACTCGCATGAAACAGCCCGTAAATCGAATGTATCTCGTGCAACATCTGTTTAAACCACAATTCGTACGCTTGATGTACAACAATAAATAGCATCTCATCGTGCGCTTCATCGCCGTATTTAGGACTCACTGGCTGTTGTGCCTGTAGGAGCTTATCGAGCTGCAGATAATCGCCGTAATACACTGGATCGGGCTTTTTATTCATTTCTGAAACTGCCTTTTATTTTCTAGATGTTCTATTCGCTTTGGCCGCAATAATCTGTTGTGTCTCATCGCTTGCAAGCACTTTTAAGAAGTCTTTCAATTCTCTTTGAATACGCGCTTGCACCGGCTCTATGGGCGCTTTTAATAATTTCTTCGAAAGTCGCAAACTTTGCTTTGGCTTCCGGGCAAGGTTATCACCTACAGCGGCAACCGTGTCATCAAGCACAGCAGAAGATACAACTTTATTTACTAGGTTAAACTCAACGGCTGTTTTGGCATCAATTGTTTCACCCAACAAGAGTAACTCAGACGCCTTCAGATGCCCGCACAGCAACGGCACTAATTGACTTGACGCCGCTTCAGGCACTAAGCCCATATCAACAAACGGCATCACAAAAACTGCCTCAGTTGCGGCGTAAACAAGATCGCAATGCAAGAGTAATGTGGTTCCAATACCCACAGCAGGCCCCTGCACCTTGGCGACAATTGGAACATTCACTGACGCGATTGTTTCGAGGAATTTAAAGACTGGAGAATTCATGGTGAGCTCGCCATGGCGTAAGAAGTCGGCTAAATCGTTCCCTGCACAGAACACATCGCCCGCGCTCGAAATAATAACAGCCGCAATCTTGTCATTTGCTTGCTCGGCTTGAATTAATGCGCGCGTCATTTCCGCATACATATCTTGTGTCAGTGCGTTCTTCTTCTCAGGGCGGTTTAACTTAATCTCCATTAATGCGCCTTTGGTACTTACTTCAACCCAATCACTCATACCTAACTCGCTCCTATTTCAACTGGTTTCATCTGTGGTTGCTACCTTACCACTCGTCTGACCAGAATAAAGGAAAAACTGAGGTTGAGAAAGCCACCGCAATCATGGATAATGCGCCGCGGTGGCCCCACGGGTCCCCTCGCAACGCGAACCAGCGAACCCGGTCAGGCCCGGAAGGGAGCAGCCGTAGTTGGGGTAGCGTGTGCCGAGGTGTGGCTGGTGGGGTTCACCACTTAATCTTTCGCATCGCGCTCGTCTGCGCGGCGTTTTTCTAAAAACTTAACGCCCTTATCAACCGCATCCTGCACTTGCATATCCATTTCCATGCGTTTGTCAGCCGACAAGAAAAACGCCATGTCGACTTCATAACGAATATATCGTGGCGGTAGCTGATTCAAGACTAAACAGCATAAGTCTGCTAAGAATTCGTCATCGAAGCGCTGATGTAAACCCAGCGCTTGAATGTGATCCACCACTAAATGTTCGTAATAGTTGTGAATATCATCATTTAATTTCATGCACCGCCTCCACGTTTATCCCAAGCAGCTTTAGACCCCTGGTAAAGAGGTAAAATAAGATCAAGAGCAGATAATCCATTCGCATCGAGCGTCATTTGATTATCGTTTATTGGGGTGACTCGCTCCCCCCAACGAATTAAGCCAGCGCCGCAAGTGAGCCCGCCTCCAAATACCGCAGACACGATTGTGTCACCCGGCTTCACCATGCCGGTCTCGAGAGCTTCACAAAAGGCGATTGGCAAAGTTGCCGAAGAGGTATTCCCATACTTTTGAATATTGACCATCGTCTTTCCGTCCGGCACTTTACACATTTTAGCGAGGAAATCGATCAGGCGCTTGTTCGCTTGGTGAGGGATCAACGCATCCACATCATCAATACTCTTTCCCGTTTCCTTGAATACCGCTTCAACTGCCGCACTCATTCCCTTCACCGCACGTTTAAAGATCTCTTGTCCTTCGAAGTTAAACGGCATCACGCCATCAAAGTTATAGCGGTCAAAGCTCATACCAAAGTCGAGCGCCAATACATCGCGCGCGTCTGCGTCACAACTTACTTTCGAAGACAACAAACCCGTTTCATTGTCACTGGCCTCAAGCACCATGGCGCCAGCACCGTCACCAAAAAGCACTGCACTCTCACGCTTGGTCCAGTCGAGAATTCGCGTTAAACGCTCCGCACCAATAATCAGCACACGCTTGTGCATTCCCATACGAATCGTGGAGGTCGCAAAATGCATTGCATATAGAAAACTACTACAGGCTGCATTCAAATCAAATGCAGCTGCTCCAGTCGCCCCAATATCTCGTTGTACTTTAGACGCAACATTCGGAATAATCTCGTCGGGGGTACAAGTACCCACGATAATCAAATCAATCTGGTCCGCGTTTAAATTGGCCGCTGCCAACGCGTTTTTTGCTGCAATGGTGGCCATCGCTGAAGTGCCCACGGCGCTAACACGGCGTTCTTCAATGCCCGTGCGCGTTCTAATCCACTCATCAGATGTTTCCAAAAACGTCGCTAAATCATCATTGGTTAGAATCGCCGGCGGTACACATTTTCCCCACCCCGTAATTTCAGCATATTTCATTGAATAAAATCCCCTCTACTGCACGCACGCAACGCGTGACTCAATAATTCTTATCGTATACCTTTATAACCAGAACACAAATTTACTGAATATAGTGAGTGCTCATGGCGAGGCGTAGTTTATTTCTTATTATCGTTAATATTTGTTTGTTGTGGTCACTCAGCGCGTGCAAGTCCACACCCGAATCAGCGCTTTCGCTCGCACTCAGCGTTGAAGGTAACCGGCCTCTTCCTCCGCTGCGTATGCAGGTCACAGACATAAGGCCACAAAACCATCTGGTTCAAATCCGCCAAGGCAGGCAACCTGCAGAGTTTGCCACATCTGCACAGCCGTTGGGTAGTCTGATCAGTGATGCAGTTAATCGCACACTCAACATTCAACCAGAATCACCACAAACCTTACATTTAAAGGTCGACCGCGCATTGTGTGAAGTACAGCAATCGCTCACTCGACATGAAGCCATTTGTGAAGTAATCCTAATTGCCCAGAGCGAAGGCCCGAGAGGAGAACTCACGAAAACGTTCTCTCGCCGCAGAACGCGCGAGGGTCAACTTGCGGTCTCTTTAAAAGACTTGGAGGGTGATCTTTCCGACCTGTTTTCAGCCACAATTAACTCAGCACTCAATGACTCTGGCATGGAACAATGGTTAAATAGTCAAGCCGATATTTTACAAAATCAACCTCGCTAGCATCATTAATAGGGTAAGTGCCATGCTCAAACAGCTTTTTTCCGTTTTGGTCCTCATTTCTCTCGTGTCCTTCTCTGCGCATGCAGACGACGGCGCCGAGATTCAACCGAACAACTTGTTTCCTCGCGTCAAATTTGTAACAGCCCAAGGTGAAATGATTGTTGAATTGAATCGGATGCGAGCTCCAATCACAGTGAACAACTTTCTTCGCTATGTGCAGGACGGTAGCTACAACGACACGTTATTCCACCGTGTTGTAAACGAGTTTGTCGTACAAGGGGGTGGCTTTGACTCAGAGTGGGAAGAGTTACCTACTTATGAGCCCATTTTCAATGAGTCAGGAAACGGTTTAGGTAATCGCTATGGAACCATTGCCATGGCCAGACAATCCGACCCACATAGCGCCACACGGCAGTTCTATTTCAACGTAAAGGATAATGAAAGCCTTGACCCAAGCGAGCGCCGATGGGGCTATACGGTATTTGGCCAAGTGGTCGAAAATATAGAGCTTCTGAATACCTTAATGGCAGTAGATGTAGGCACTCACGAGGCGTTTGGCTATGAAAATGTACCATTGCAGCCACTCATTTTGAAACGCGTCGAATTGCTACCGGAAGAGTTTTAAAGGTGCAAAAGAACACACTTTCTAACCCCGCGGATATTATTCGTTTTTACCTGCAAAAGCGCTTATTGGTCATTTTTGTTTTTGGGGTTGCCAGTGGCTTTCCATGGGTTTTAATTGGCTCAGCAATGTCTGCATGGCTGAATGAATCAGGCGTGTCACGAACCGCCATCGGCTATTTTGGCGTTGTCTTCGCCATGTATTCAATTAATTTTCTGTGGTCACCTTTAGTTGACCGATTACGCATTCCAGTTCTGTGTCAAAAACTAGGGCATCGACGCGGTTGGATTCTCTTTTGCCAGTTGGCCATCATTGCAAGCTGTTTGGCACTAGCACAAATCGATTTAAGCCAACACAGCTTACATGCTGCCGGCCTCATTGCGTTGTCAGTCGCTATTTTCTCGGCAACACAAGATATCGCCATCGACGGCTACCGGATTGACTCCATTGCAGAACATGAGGGTCGGATGCAGTCAGCCGGTGCCGGTATGGCTGTGTCGGGTTGGTGGACTGGATTTGCAGGCTTAGGCGCTATTCCATTCTTTTTAAGCGATAGCGCGGTTTGGAATTGGTCGTCTATCTATATATTGCTTGCTGGGATCGTGTTCTTAATCGCCGTTGTCGGACTTATTGCCGACGAACCCAAAACAAATCGAGATCTTGCACAACGAGAAGCCGAGCTCAAATACCAAAGGGCCGCTACCTTGGCACCCAATAAAGCACTCAGCATTCCGATCATGGGCTTAATCGGCATCGCGCTACTCGGTTGGGCGATTCTCGGCTTTCGGGGGCTTCCAGAAGCCTTATTTAGCCAAGCCTATTGGCTTTGGCTGGCATGGTTTGGCATTCAATGCGTGCTGGTCACCGCTATTATTCGTGCACTACTGTTATTGCAGAAAGCGGCTCACTCACCCGCTAACAAGGTTTATCAGCAGATCGATAACCCGATAACGCAACGGCACCGAGTTGCAGCTTGGCTCATTGTAACACTCGTGGAACCGCTCGCAGATTTCTTTCAACGCAATGGCGTGCGTTTTGCACTCTCCATCCTGCTATTTGTGCTCTTATTTAAAGTAGGTGAAGCGTTCCTTGGCCGTATGTCGATCGTGTTTTATCAAGAAGTTGGCTTCACCAACTCTCAAATAGGAACCTATTCAAAGCTACTTAATTGGGGGGTTACCATTTTATTCTCCTTGGTGGGTAGCTATGTAACCATGCGCACCGGTATTATTCGTGGCTTATTCATTGGCGGTATCGCTATGGCCATGAGCAACCTGTTCTTCGCCGTCATTGCCTATGTCGGCCCCAGCGTGCCGCTACTCGTTGTTTCAGTTGTTATCGATGGATTCACAACCTCTTGGTCAACGGTCGCATTCGTAGGTTTAATTAGTATTCTTGCGAATCGGGCATTCACAGCGTCTCAGTATGCACTCATGGCGTCTATCGCTACCATGGGCAGAACCGTACTCGGTAGCTCGAGCGGCGCCTTAGTTGACTGGTTGAATGGAAATTGGGCGTTATTCTTCGTGCTTACCACGCTCATGGTCATTCCTGGTCTTCTCTTTTTGTACAGCATTCGTAAACCAATTCAGCGTATAGAAGACGAAAACAAAGCAAAAACGGCTGCGTATGAGGCGAAGCAAGCGAATGAGTAACCCATGGATAGTGGTCGGCAGAGGAAATCTAGGAAGCGTAATGAGCGCGCGGCTGCTGCAACAAGGGCAAGCTCTCCACCAACTATCTCGACCCTATCAAAATCCAAACCCACAATTAACGGTCATGGGTTACACACAATTTCGGGGCACGGTCTCTCAACTTCAAGATCCTACAAAGATCCCGAGCGGTGCGAATTGGATTATTCCGGTCAAAGCATGGCAACTAGCGAGCGTTCTCTCAACATACTCAGATGCAATTCATACGGCGAAAGAAATTTACATCAGTCACAACGGCATGGGCGCTGCCGAATCCGAACTTGAGTTACTGAGGCACATTCCTTGTTTCGACTGGATTACGACCCATGGCGCTTGGACGAATACTGCCGGTATTGTGCATCACTCAGGTCATGGCGAGAGCTGGGTAGGCCCGAGATTTCCAGAACACCAGCGCTCTGCAAGTGTAGATATTTTGGCCACTGCGCTTCCTCCACTCAATTGGGACGCCAATATTCAACGCCGCAGGTGGATAAAGCTCGCAATTAATTGCTCAATCAATGCCATTGCTACTCTGGCAGATAAAGAGAACGGTGCGCTTGAAGAGAAGCCCTTTCAGCTTCAAATCGTACAGGTCTGCAACGAAGTGGCGCAGGTGTACAGGCAACTGCACACCGATGAACTTCCAGCTGAAACACTTGTGCATGCAGTGAATACCGTCATTAAGCAAACTCGGAACAATAGGAACTCGATGTTACAAGATATTCACGCAGGCCGGCCCACTGAAATTGACTTCCTCAATGGTTACATTGAAAAAAAGGGTCAGAAACACCAGCTGCCGACCCCTTTAAATTCAGAACTCGCGGACAAAATTAGAATTTTGTCGAATCGAGTAAAATAACGACTGGGTTGTGATCAGAAGAGCGGTATGGCCCAGAGTTATAATAAAGGACTTGTTGCTCCTCCGACTTGAATGCGCTCTCATAACCAAAAGCCGACGGTTCATCGGCATTTACGCGCCAAATGTCCATATCCACTAACGCTGCGCTGACTTCGTTTGCTACGAAAATATGGTCCAGCGAGCCTAAACGCCCTCCAAACACATAGCTATACACTTCTTTGTCAACCAAGTTCTTCGCGTTCGTAAAACTCGCTTCCTCAATCAATCGCGCCGGCGTTTCCATCGAATATGAATTAAAATCACCTGCGATGATCACGGGTGCGTCTGCATCATTCGTAGGCGCTGTTTCAAGCCAGGCTAATAATTCCTGAGTCGCTTCTTCACGAGCAATACTGGCACATCCCTGCCCATCTAACTGGTCTTGGAACCGTTCCGCATCGCCACCACAGTTGCGAGAACGAATATGATTACCCACCAGTGTAAAGCGAGCACCAGAGCCTATCACTTCAAATGTCTGCGCAACTGGCGGACGGTGCGTCTGAAAGCTAAATGAGCCTTCATCTAAAAAGCTAGCAATCCCCACTTCAGTGACACGATCGGAACGATAAATGAGCGCGTTCGTGATATTCGCAGCACCGATTTCTGAAACATCTAAATTCACAAAGCGAAAGGGGGTGCCCTCAACGCCGCTATTCAACTCATCAATTAAATTCACCAATGCACTATCTACGCCAAAGCCGTTATTCTCTAGCTCTTGCAATGCATAAACATCTGCATCAATTGCACTAAATAAAGACACTAACTTGGTTTGCTGTTGGGTAAAGTCCTCATTGTCGAGAAAATAGTTGAGCAAATTAACCGACGCAATTTTTAGATCGCCCTCACCCGCAAGAGAAGGCTCTGAAGTGCGTACGTTGAGTGTTTCAAATTGCGGCGCTTGGGTTGGGTGAATTCGGTACGAATTAAACGCTTCTGTTAAAACACCCTCCACTTGCGACACCCCATCGCCAAGGCGCACCGGATTGTCAAAACTCAACTCTGCCGTTGGATAAATTACCGGATCAGGGTTTTGTTCATTCGAGCCATCATCGAGCACAATCGCACGTGTTTCAAATGCATCAAGTTGAGACTGCGCTTGCGAGCCTGGCGCCAGCGTCTCTGTTGGCTGCCACAGCATTTCTGAAGCGATATAAAGCTCGCCATAGCGTTGCAAATTATGATGTCCGGCAACTACCATATCGTTTTCAATGCGCACCGCCATGTTCTCGTAACGCTCAAGCATAGCGCTTTCTGTCACCGGGAACCGAAGTGTGGTCACGATCACATCACTTGTATCATCACACACCTCGAGATCTTCTAGATTACGAAGGTGCGTGCCCATATTTCCCTCGCTGACCTCACCACGAACGACGACCCGTCGACCGATGGGTAATTCTTCATCAACCGAAGGAGCATAAATAAATAGTCCTTGGGAAGCTTCCGACTCTGAATCAAAAAGGTAATCCATTGATTGCACAAAGAATCCATCCAAGCGCTCACTCCCTGTGAAATCTGCATGAATAACACCTGTGATATCTACCGTTTGCCCGACCAAAGGACTTTCATTGCCAGTCCCTTGAATCACCGAAAATGGAGTGTACGTACCACCACAAGCTAGCTCAGCAGGCGTTTCTTCGTTACCACCAGTGCCACCACCGGAGCCACTACCAGCACCTTCACCGCCTGAGCCGCCACCGCAACCTGAAATTAAAACAATAAGCGCAAGCGCGCTCAAACTTTTCTGTATTTCCATGAGTTCCCTCTTAGTCTTTTTTATCTTCTATAAAATCTACAACTTCTAAACCAAATCCAGACAGGGCTGAATATTTCTTCGGTGAACTTAACAAGCGCATTTTCCCCACGCCCAAGTCCGAGAGAATCTGAGAGCCGACGCCCACGTTTCTAGATTGATTTGAAAGTGTCGCGGTCGGTCTTGTCTCGCCTTGATCTTCAAGTTCAAAGTGCTTCACTTGCGCGATTAAATCAGCGGGCGTTTGTTGTCTGCCCAGCATCACAAAAACCCCCCCTTCTGCAGCAATTTTCCGCATCGCTCGGTACATGGGCCAGCTTCTTCTCTCCGCGCGGCTCGTCGCAAGTAAATCGTTAAAGGTATCTTGCAAATGTACGCGCACAAGCGCAGGGGTATCGTGTTGAATCTCGCCCGCAACGAGGGCGAAATGCACTTGTCCATCAACGGTATCTTGATAAGTTACACATTCAAACTCGCCATAAGCCGTTGGTAGCTTGCAATGCCCAACTCGTTCCACCGTGTGCTCAGTAAGCGAGCGATACTCTATTAAGTCAGCAATGGTGCCGATTTTGATACCATGTTCTGCGGCAAACTTTTCCAAATCCGGACGGCGAGCCATCGTCCCGTCTTCATTTAATATTTCAACAATCACAGAAGCGGGCTCAAAACCCGCCAAACGCGCTAAGTCACATCCGGCTTCAGTGTGTCCAGCACGATTCAGAACACCACCTGGCCGTGCTTTAAGCGGGAAAATATGGCCAGGCATGACCAAATCGGTTGGCTTCGCATCTTTTGCCACCGCAGCTAACACCGTTTGCGCTCTATCTGCTGCAGAAATGCCCGTTGTCACACCCTCGGCGGCCTCTATGGAAACAGTAAAATTTGTGGCATACGGAGAGTTATTCTGCCCAACCATCAACGGCAATCTTAGCTGCTGACAACGCGCTTCGGTCAACGTTAAGCAAATCAAACCACGTCCATATTTCGCCATGAAGTTAATCGCAGCCGGCGTCACACATTCGGCTGCCATAATGAGATCCCCTTCATTTTCGCGATCTTCATCATCCATCAGAATTACCATTTTTCCGGCTTTAATATCTTCGATAATTTCTGCCGTGCTATTCAGCGTACTGGTCATTCGAGAGGCTCCTCATTCGGTGCGTTAGATTTGGGGGTATAAACAAGTTTGATATCTTCTTCGAGTTGCTGTTGGCTGACCAACTGCATCTCTAGCACATGGCTCATGTGCTGTATTCCTGTGAAGTTAAACAACGGCTTGGCATCTGCACCCAGTACTTTCGGTGCAATATAAAGAATCAATTCATCAACCAATTGTTCATGAAGTAATGCGCCAGCAAGTGAGGCCCCACACTCTGCCCAGAGTGTATGAATGTTGCGCTCTGAAAGTTTAATTAAGAGCGCCCGCAAATCTGCTTTACCATGCTTATTGGGTACAATGAGTTCTTCCACATGCGCTGGCATTGCAATAGGCAAGGAGCGGGTTCTCACCAGCAGTACCGGTACGCCGTCCTGAAATATCGCTAAATCGGGAGTCAACCTACCCTGAGTATCCATCACTACTCGAATCGGCTGGCGAATGTTGGGTAGTGCTCTTAGCGAAGCGGTTTGAGGTCGAACGTTCAGTTGCGGATTATCTGCAAGTACCGTGTCGGCGCCTGTTAAAATAGCGCCTGCCATTGCGCGCCCTTCGTGCACATCGGCTCTTGCGAGAGGCCCGGTAATCCATTGGCTTTCACCATTCGCGAGCGCGGTACGCCCATCGAGCGAAGCTGCAAGTTTGAGCTGCACCCATGGCAAACCACGCTCACATTGCTTTAAAAAGCCTCGGTTGAGCCACTGAGCTTGCTCAGTAAGCAAACCTACCTGCACTTCAATACCGGCATCTTGCAATTTTCGCAGTCCGCGCCCTGCCACTTCCTTAAATGGGTCACACATGGCAACGACCACCCGCTTTACTTTCGCCTGAACAAGGGCATCTGCGCACGGGCCAGTGCGGCCGTGGTGACTGCATGGCTCAAGCGTTACATAAACTGTGGCATTCTGGGCTTTTGCGCCTGCAGCCCGCAACGCAAATACTTCCGCGTGCGGCTCGCCCGCTCGCTCATGCCAACCCTCACCCACAATTTCACCTGCTGGTGAAACAATCACACAACCAACGTTTGGATTGGGGTGAGTCGAAAACCGCCCGCGTTTAGCGAGTACCAACGCGCGTTGCATGAACTCAATATCGGAGGCGCTAAAGTTCATAAATTAGTCATCAAGGCGTGCGATTTCTTCACCGAATTCGCGAATGTCTTCAAACGAGCGATACACTGACGCAAATCGAATGTAAGCAACTTTATCGAGCTGTTTCAGGTTCTCCATAAGGAGATTACCAATGAACTTACTCGTCACTTCCCTTTCGCCGGTTGCGCGTAACTCAGATTTCACTCGGTGAACTAGTTTTTCCAATGCTTCTAAGCTCACTGGTCGCTTTTCCAAAGCCCGTTGTAACCCTGCACGCAATTTATCTTCATTAAACGGCTCACGAGCGCCATTTGTTTTGATTACGCGGGGCATAACAAGCTCTGCGGTTTCAAAGGTGGTGAAGCGCTCTTTACATGTATTACATTCCCGGCGACGGCGCACCGACATGCCGTCTGCTACCAAACGCGAATCAATCACTTTTGTTTCTTGAGTATCGCAAAACGGACAATGCAAAGGGCGCCTCTCCTCTAACTAATACAAATTAATCAACATATACAGGGAAGCGTGCACACAAAGCTTTCACTTCGTCTCGCACCTTCGCTTCAACTGCTGTGTCACCGAGGTGATCAAGCACGTCACAAATCCAATGCGCAACTTGCTCAGATTCCGGAACTTTGAATCCTCTGCGTGTAATCGCGGGAGTGCCTAAGCGTAATCCAGAGGTTACGAACGGCGAACGTGGGTCGTTGGGAACTGAGTTTTTGTTCACCGTAATATATGAGCGTCCCAGTGCCGCATCAGCATCCTTACCGGTGATGTCTTTGTCTATCAAATCAACTAAGAACAGATGGTTTTCGGTACCGTTCGAAACTATCTTATAGCCGCGTTCTTGCATCACACGGACCATCGCCTTCGCGTTGTCTAACACTTGCTGCTGGTACGCTTTAAATTCAGGCGAAAGCGCTTCTTTGAAAGCGACCGCTTTTGCTGCGATCACATGCATCAGTGGTCCACCTTGGTTACCGGGGAACACCGAACTGTTCAATTTCTTGTGTAATTCTTCATCGTCTTTGCCCGAGAGAATTAAGCCACTGCGAGGCCCGGCCAAGGTTTTGTGCGTGGTCGTGGTGACTACGTCTGCAATGGGAACTGGGTTCGGATATAAACCAGCGGCCACTAACCCCGCCACGTGCGCCATATCCACCAAGAAATACGCGCCAACTTCATCTGCGATGTCGCGGAATTTTTGCCAATCGATCACGCCCGAGAACGCTGAGAAGCCAGCAATAATCAGCTTTGGCTTGTTCTCACGCGCAAGTTCCGCCACTTCTTCATAATGAATATCTCCCGTTTCCGGGTGTAAACCGTATTGCACGGCTTTGTAGGTTTTCCCAGAGAAATTCACATGAGAACCGTGGGTCAGGTGTCCACCATGCGCCAAGCTCATCCCCAACACGGTGTCGCCTGCATTCAACAACGCCATAAATGCAGCAGCATTTGCCTGTGAGCCGGCATGCGGCTGTACGTTTGCATATTTAGCGCCAAACAACTCTTTTGCCCGCTCAATCGCTAAATTCTCAGCAATATCAACGAACTCACAGCCACCGTAATAGCGCTTACCTGGGTACCCTTCGGCATATTTATTCGTTAACTCAGAACCTTGCGCTTCTAGCACGCGTGGGCTTGTGTAGTTCTCTGAAGCGATGAGCTCAATATGTTCTTGCTGGCGAGTTTTTTCGGCTTGCATTGCCGCCCATAATTCCGGATCAAAATCAGCAATTTTCATATTTCGACTTAACATGGTAACTCCCAGCAGATGAATGCGATTGCAACAAAAATGCACAAACTAAAAAAGTTTGTGCATTATAGCGACTCTATGCTTCGAGAGAAACCTATGGCAAGAATTTCAGCCTTTTACTCCTGCCAATCAGTCATGCCATAACGCGCCATGATAGCTGCCAATTCTCCCGACGCTCGTAAACGCTCCGTTCCCTCATTCACGAGTTGAACGTAGTCTTGTGAGCTCGACTTGGCTGGACTGCATGCAATGTACATCGGCGTAGGTTCACCGAGTAGTCCCGCAGATTTAATCCCAGACACGCCAAGTTCATTCATTTTGGCGAGCATCACACTCGGTGACTCAATCACCACATCAACGCGTCCCGCTTCTAATTTCTTAATATTCTTTTCAAGCGCATCGTTTCCGCCAAGCCCTTGAAAATTCCCCGCATTGCTTGCAATCATTGCGTCGAGTTCTTCACCATATGAATAGCCATTAATGACCGCGACGCTCTGAGAACTCAAAGAGTCTAAACCATCGTATTGCCAACTCGAACTATCACGCACAAAAAACCCAGTGCTGTCGACGCCCCATGCCTGTTCTGGAAATACAAAATCGGGCGCATCTTCTACATACGCACCCACGACACAATCGAAGGTGCCCGCTCGCACTGAGTCGACGGCACGCTCCCAGGGCATCAATTGATAATCTACTGTATGCCCCGCTTCAGAGAAAATACGCTGCGCAAGCTCAATCATAAAACCAGGCTTATCCGCCCCAGGCGCTCCATTCATTGGATACCATTCATCTGAACGAATAGTAATCGTGTCTGCTAGCACCGTTCCCGACGCCATCAGGCTCAACATCAGCCACACTGCATTCTTCTTGTTCATCATGCACCTACCTATTGTGTTTAGATTAATTTAAGTGTGGTATTGAATCTGATTCCATGCAATATGCAAAAATCATAGATAAGAACCAAAAACCTAATATATAAATTCAATTTTTACCTAAAAAACTAGACATTCGTCATAAGGTTTCCCAAAAAACACTGACTATACTTGTACTTAGATCACCCACGAGGACAACACCATGAAAAACAAATCAATTGCGGCAGTACTCGTTTCTTCTTCACTTCTCACTTTTGCACCACAAGCTTCGGCAGAATGGTCATCAACCTTCACGCTGGCGAGTGATTATTTATTCAACGGGGTATCACAAACCGACGAATCACCGGCATTCCAAGCAAGTTTAGATTGGGCTGGTGAGAATGGTTGGTATGCGGGCACTTGGGCGTCGAATGTCGACTTTGGCGATGATACCGACCTAGAAATCGATCTCTACGCCGGTATTTGGCACGAACTCAGCGATAATACTTATCTCGACATCGGTATCGCGCAATATACATACCACGGCGGCGATTCGAGTAGTGATGGTAATTACGCAGAAGTATATGCTGCTTACGGCGTGGGTAACACCGAGTTCCGCGCATGGTATGCATGGGATTACTTTGGTTCAGATGCGGGACATTTTATTATTATGGCCACGCACACAATACCCTACAGTGATCAGCTCTCATTTGAGTTGGGAATTGACCGCTCAGCAAGCTTAGACGACAACAAGCTTGAGTGGGAGCCAGGAAAAGACGCATACATTCACTATCACGTTACGGCACATTACTCGCTTCCGAGTTTCGACCTGTCTCTCGGTGTCCATAGCACAGATCTCGACACCTATGGCGACACCACTGTACTACTCACTCTCAGTAAAACTTTGGGCTGGTAAGTCTTCACTGAAAAGGAGCGTGTACTATGAACATACTCGTTAAAAGTATTTCTGTTATCGGCTTTGCACTCGTTTCATTACTGAGTTCAACCTTTGTTAAAGCAGAAACTGTTCATCTCACCTCGTTGAGCTGGCCCCCGTATTCAGATCGCGGGCTCGATCAACAAGGCGCTTCTGTTGCTGTTGCACAAGCGGCGTTTCAAGCCATGGGCCACGAACTCATTGTCGATTTCTTTCCTTGGTCTCGAGCCGTCGCATTTGCCAGTGAGCCAGGTGGAAAATATGCCGGATATTTTCCTGAGTATTATTACGAAACCAACGATTTTGTATTCTCTGAGTCTATGGGAACTGGCCCACTAGGTCTCGTCGAAAACGTGAACAATCCGATTACGTGGCGTTCAGTCGATGATCTCGAGCAATACACCCTTGGCGTTGTTCAAGATTACGTAAACACAGAAGAACTCGATGCCAAGATTGCAAGCGGTGACATTAATGCACAAGCCGTGGTTGCAGACGATCGTAACGTGCTCAAAGTGGCCGCTGGCCGCATTGATGCCGCGGTGATCGATGCCAATGTGCTGAGCTATCTACTTGAGAATGAACCTTCGTTACGAAGTGCCGTTGGGCAGGTTCAAATGAATGCCAATCTCCTAGTCGATAAAAAATTATTTATAGCCTTTCGAAATGATGCCGATGGTAATAGATGGCGGAATATTTTCAACGAGGGACTCGAGAAAATAGATGTCGATGCCATTATGCAGGAATACCTCAACCAATAATAAAGAGTGTAGTGTCTCATGAAGCTAAAGAACTCAATTGCATTTCGATTGATTGTTGCCACACTCACCGTGGTACTTGTGGTGCTACTCGCATCTGGGTTTTATGACTATTTCGGTCAAAGTAAGCGGCTCAAGGAGCGGCAAGAGAACCAACTTGTGCTCATGGAGAGTCGTTTACAACTTAACCTACCGGGTGCCATGTGGAATTTCGAGGAAGCTCAAATGGCTCGAATACTGGAGTCGGAACAACAATCAACCGATGTATCGTTAATTCAGGTCTACAACGATCGGGATGAATTAGTCACTGCTTCACCCGGCTCTAGAACCGACCAGAGCAGAACGATTGAGCTTGCCTATGTGGAGGGAGATAACTCAACACCCTTGGGTACCGCGCGTATTTACATCGACAATTCAGAAATCGAGGCAACACTCGCTGAACTCGCCGTAGCAACCTTTATTAAAGGCATACTATTGGCGGGTTTGCTGGTTGCCGCCTTGCATTTCCTATTTAACAAAATGGTTGTAAAGCCCTTGTCGGAAGTTGCCGGCGCACTCGAAAATATTGCCAGCGGCGAAGGCGACTTAACCAAACGTCTCACGGTTAACTCGGAAGACGAGATTGGAGGGGTTGCACGCTCGTTCAACGAGTTTGTCGATAAAATACAGCAACTCGTACTCACCATTCAGGACACTGTAAAACAAGCGGTTCGAATTGCAGAAAGTGTCAACAATGGCACAGCTGCAGGACGCGGATATCTTGAGAAGCAACAGATTGAAACAGACCAAGTAGCAACTGCCATTACACAAATGGCCTCCGCGGCCAAGGAAATCGCACAGAGCGTCCAGAGCACGGCAGACGCCGCCGATGGCGCGAGCAACGATGCGCACAAAGTGTCTGAGATTATTCAAACCTCCATCGCCTCAATTAACCAACTCTCTGAGCAACTTAACGAGGCAACACAAGTCGTCGGCTCGCTAGAAGACGACGTAAAGGGTATCGTATCGGTGCTCGAAGTCATTGGCAGTATCGCGGAGCAAACCAATCTGTTGGCATTGAACGCAGCTATTGAAGCCGCCCGTGCGGGCGATCAAGGCCGCGGGTTCGCAGTCGTTGCTGATGAAGTTAGAGCTCTGGCGAGCCGGACACAAGACAGCACCGCGCAAACACAGTCCACCGTTGAGAAATTGCAAAGCAGCGCAAAATCCGCCGTGCAGGTAATGGAGCAAAGTCAAAGCCAGAGCCAAGAGTCTGTGAAGCACGCGCGTAGCTCCGGCGACTCCATTCAAAGCATTCTTGATTCCACCGGTGAAATTACCAATATGGCGACACAAATTGCCACAGCGGTAGAGCAGCAAAGTTCAGTGGCTGAAGAGCTGAGTTCGAATGTAAATCGAATTGTGGAAGCCGGTCATGACAGTCTTGCTCAGCTTCAAGCCATGACTCAACATGCAGAAGAAATGCAACAAACCGCAGAGAAACTGCATCAACTAGCGAGACAATTTAAAGCTTAAATTTTATGAGCTTATAGGCGAGGCTTTATGAATATCAAAACACGTATATTGGTGTTCGTAGTTTGCTTTGAACTCCTCGCCTATACCTCTCTCCAGATTTTCAATACGATTATCTATCAACGCGCTCTTAATAACTTCAAACAGAATGAAATTCGAGCGGTATTCAATAACAGCATAAACCATATCGAAAACTTAGCTGCGAGCATGGAGCAACAAGCAATCAATCTTGCAATTGCTGGTGAGCAGCTGTTTGAGCTTAAAAATACAACGCAACTTGAACTCGAAGTATTCAGCGCCACTGTGCAAAAAACGCTCCTCGATAATTTCCGCGCGTTTCCTGCGGCGATTGGCGGCGGTATTTGGTATGAGCCCTACACACTTGATCCCAACATTGAGCTGTATGGTCCTTATGTCTACCGAAACTTAGGCGAAGTAGAATTCACATGGGACTTAAACACCCCTGAATATAATTATCCCCAACAAGACTGGTATCTTATGGCGGCAGAGGCTAATTGGGGTTTAGAGCAAACGAGCTTCAGGCCCATTTTTTGGACAGAACCCTACAGAGATGACTCGGGCAGTCTCTCTCTTATGATGACCGTCGATGCTGTGATGCTGGATGAGAATCGACGCCCTCTGGGCATGGCAACCGTCGACTGGGCACTCGATGAACTCACTACCACTCTTGCGAGAGTGAAAGTTACAGAAAACGCGACGTCTTTTCTCCTGCATGCACACTCAGGAAAGATTCTAAGTTACGCGCGAAACCCCAGTTTAATTATGCAAAACGCAGATTACTTGGAATGGTCTCGTGGAGAACTGCTCACCGCAGGTGCCGGTTTCCATGAATTTGAATCCTCTGAGGGTCTCTCGGAACGACATTATATCTTTTATCAGGGCACTGAAAGCGGTTTTGTATTCGGCACTTTGGTACCTGTTTCTGATTTACAAATGCAAGTACGCCAAGTCTCTAACCTTACCTTTATGATTGGCAGCAGTATTGGACTACTGTTCGTTCTCACTATGATCTTCATTTTGAAATGGCTGTTTACGCCATTTGACCATGTTCTGAGTACGATACAACGTTCAATCCGTTATCAAGGCGACGAGAAAGTGGAACTCAGTGCCATTCATTATGAAAAGAGAAATGAATTCACACCCATTATTCGAGCACTTAATAGTGTCTACGATCAAATTCAGGGATATGTGAACGCCATCACAGAAACGAACCAGCAACTTCGTGCGTCTCAAGCAGAAATTCAACAGCTGAATAAAGAGTTAGAGAAGAAGGTTGCCCAGCGAACCGCGGAGTTAGAAAGCAAAACGTTAGAGGTCACTGAGTCATTAGAAAAGCTGCAAGAAACGCAAGATTTACTCATTCAAAATGAGAAACATGCTGCACTTGGACGCCTAGTCGCAGGTATTGCACATCAAATCAACACGCCACTGGGTATTTGTATTACAGCGGCCTCTACGCTACAAAGTGTCGCCAAAGACATTCACGATAAAACGAATACCGGAACCATTACCCGTTCTGAATTCGAAAACGCGTATGCGCGAATAGATGAAACAATTGAGCTTATGAACGCTAACCTGTCTCGCGCCGCCAACTTAGTCGCGAGCTTTAAACAAGTTTCTGTCGAGCAGAGTGAACAGAGCAAACGTGCCTTCAAACTTGGTGAGTTTATCAATAACATTCTAATCTCACTGCATAGTCGCGTTGAGAAAAGTGGGCATCATGTGCAATTTACTTATAAAACCGATCCCGAAATCATCGCACCCCCAAGTGCTATTACCCAAGTCATCACACAACTTGTAGAAAACGCCCTAACACATGCTTTTAGTGAAGATTCAGCAGGGATATTAGATATCTATTTAGAGCAAGATGCAGAGGAAATAAGGCTAGTTGCTTTCGATAACGGCCAAGGCATTGATGCAGACACATTGAAGAAGATTTTCGATCCATTCTTCACCACCAAGAGTAACCAAATGAACAGTGGCCTTGGGCTCCACATCGTTTATAACATTGTAACGCAGCAGCTCGGCGGCCACATCGAATGCTGGAGCGAGGCCGGCAGTGGCACTCGCTTCACCATTCATATTCCTATCAAGAACGCTAACTAATTTTCTTGTACTTGATGCGGTGCGGCTCCATTGCATCCGCACCATAGGTTGCCTTCATGTACGCTTCATACTCTGTATAGTTACCTTCATAGAAAGTCACTTGCCCTTCATCACGGTAATCCAAAATATGCGTTGCAATACGATCGAGGAACCAGCGGTCATGCGAAATCACCATGGCCGCGCCCGGAAATTCGAGTAATGCTTCTTCCAGAGCACGCAGAGTTTCTACGTCAAGGTCATTGGTCGGCTCATCGAGGAGCAACAGGTTTCCGCCGGCTTTTAACAGTTTGGCTAAGTGCACACGATTGCGCTCACCGCCTGAAAGCTCGCCAATGCGCTTCTGCTGGTCGTTGCCACGGAAGTTGAAGCGGCCACAATAAGCACGGCTCTGCACTTCATAGTTTCCTATTTTCAGAATATCGTGACCTTCAGAAATCTCTTCCCACACGGTTTTCTTGTCGTCCATGTCGTCGCGGAACTGATCCACAGACGCTAATTGCACAGTGTCACCAAGCTCAATAGAACCCGCGTCCGGCTGTTCGGTGCCTGAAATCATCTTAAATAAAGTCGACTTACCCGCACCGTTCGGTCCGATAATCCCAACAATCGCGCCCTTTGGCATGCTGAAACTCAAATCGTCGATCAGTACACGCTCACCGAAACGCTTCGTTAAACCGTTTACATCTAACACCTTATCGCCTAAACGAGGACCCGGTGGAATAAAGAGTTCATTGGTTTCATTACGCGATTGGTGCTCTGCACTTTGCAGTTCTTCAAAGCGTGCCAAACGTGCCTTACTCTTCGCCTGTCGGCCCTTAGGATTCTGCCGAACCCATTCAAGTTCCTTTTGAATCGATTTCTGACGTGCCGCCTCGCTGCGTTCTTCTTGCTTCAAACGTGCGTCTTTTTGCTCTAGCCAGCTCGAATAGTTCCCTTCCCATGGAATGCCGTAACCGCGGTCAAGCTCGAGAATCCAGCCCGCCACATTATCGAGGAAATAACGATCGTGGGTAATCGCAACCACAGTGCCTTCATAATCGTGCAGGAACCGCTCAAGCCAAGCCACCGACTCTGCATCTAAGTGGTTAGTCGGCTCGTCGAGCAGTAACATATCAGGCTTCTCAAGTAACAAGCGACAAATAGCGACTCGGCGACGCTCTCCCCCTGAGAGGTGCTCAATTTTCGCGTCCCAAGGTGGCAAACGCAGCGCATCGGCTGCTCGCTCAAGCGCATTGTCGAGGTTGTGGCCGTCGTGCGCCTGTAAAATTGCCTCGAGTTCGCCTTGGCGTTTTGCTAAGGCATCAAAATCGGCGTCCTCTTCTGCATAGGCGGCATAAACCTGGTCAAGCTCAGTGAGCGCATTTTTTACTTCTGCGACGGCCTCTTCAACAATTTCGCGTACCGTTTTACTCGCGTCTAACTGAGGCTCTTGCGGCAAGTAACCTATTTTAATACCCGGTTGTGGGCGAGCCTCACCCTCAAACTCAGTGTCAACACCGGCCATAATGCGTAGCAAAGTCGATTTACCTGCACCATTCAAACCAAGTACACCAATCTTCGCACCCGGGAAGAAACTCAACGAAATGTCTTTCAGAATTGTGCGCTTCGGCGGCACTACTTTGCTCACTCGGAGCATGCTATAAATATATTGCGCCATAACCCTTCCTATCTAAGTTGGCGTTTCACAATTAACCGCGGATTGTATCATAAGCGCTATCGACGAACAGGGGTAACGGGCGCCTTTTCTGTAACCGGCCAGTCCACCTCAAACACATCTCGAACTTGTGCAGAACGTAACACATCACGTGCCTTGCCTTGCGCATAGATTCGCCTGTCATGCAGCAACACACACTGGTCGCAGTAATGCGCAGCTAAACTAATATCGTGCATGGCCACAATCACGGTTGCCCCCTCTTGAGCGCGCTGTTGCAACAATACCATAGTATCTAACTGATGCTTCGGATCGAGCCCTGAAGTTGGTTCATCCGCCAAGATCACCTGGGGCGCGCCCACGATTACTCGAGCAACCAATACACGCTGCAGTTCTCCAGCAGAAATTTGCGAGCAGGTTCTTCTTCGCAAATGCCAACAGTCTGTCGCCCGCATGGCTATTTCTACTTTTTCATTGCACAACGCGTCAGGCCAGTCTTGGCACATAAGCGTGCCATAGCTCACAAGACGCTCTGTGGTGACATTCCATGCGACTTGCTCACGTTGCCCAAGGTATCCGAAACGTTGTGCACGCTCACGTCGAGACAAGGAAGAAATCGGCTCACCAGAAAAAAATATCTGGTTCTCATCAACCTCAAGTTGCGGCACCGAAACACCTGCCAAAGCTTTTAGCAAGGTACTTTTACCTGCGCCATTCACGCCCATAAGTGCCGTCACTTTCCCCTGTTCAAATTCGATCTGGGCATCTCTCAGCACGCGCTGTTGCGGATAGGCTAAATGCAGCGCTTTTAATGCCAAACTCATCGCTTTGCCCCCCAATCGATACGCTCTTTAAGAATGAGCGCCAAGAAGAAAGGCCCTCCCAGTAACGTTAATATCACGCCCACTTGCAGCGCCTGAGGCGTCGGCAACCATCGCACAAATAGGTCGGCCCATACCAGTAAGCATGCTCCACCGAGCGCAGAGGCCGGTAGCAGTGCACGCGGATCCGAACCCACAGAGGAACGCAGCAGGTGCGGAACAATTAATCCAATAAATCCGATAATGCCAGTCATCGCAACCGAGGCACCCACCAGCAACGCACATCCAATCAATACCTGCCAACGCCTCAGAACAATGTGAAAACCTAAAGTAGACGCGGTTTCTTCACCGAGGGTTAGGGCTTGTAAATACCGCCCAGAAGCCAACACTAAGAATGCTCCGAGAAAAATGAACGGGGCTTGAAAATACCATTGCACAATGTCCCGATTCGCGACCGAGCCTAGTAACCAAAAATTTAGTTCCTGCATAGCAAACGGGTTCGGTGCCAAGCTCAAAAGGAGTGCAACAATTCCTGCAAAAAATGCGGCCACTGCGACCCCCGAAAGTATGAGTGTTGTGATCGAAGCGCCTCGCCCTGCTATAAACCAAACGAGAGCAAGCGAGAGTAAACTCCCAAAAACAGCACCGAGCGGTAAAAGCCAACTCTGCCACAAGGCAATACCAAAATAGAGCAAAGTAACCGAGACAACGGCAGCCCCGCCCGAAATACCCATAATACTCGGTTCGGCCAATGGATTTCTCAACAGCCCTTGCATCGCCGCGCCAGCCAACCCCAGGGCAGCCCCAACCGTTATTGCAAACAGAATTCGTGGTAAACGGATTTCAAGAAGGATAATCTCAGCAATCATTACTTCGCCAGTTGCTTCTGGCGTCAGTGTCTGAGAACCAAGCCAAGCCGACCACAGCTTTTGCCAAGGCAGCGCAACCTCGCCTGTTCCCCATGCAAGCGCGATACCCAGTATTAGCACACTTAGTAGTATGCTGGTGAGGCGTATGCTCATTCAGAACGCTCCGCAGGTTCAAGTGCAGTCGCGGTAACAACTTCAGCCAGCGCAGCCATGGCCTCAGGCAACCGTTGCGCCATACAACCACCGAGTGCTCTCGGCATTTCAATAATCTCACTGGGTAAAGCGCGGTGCCATTGATTCAAATGTGCCAATGCAAAATATTCGCTCGGCGGCTCCATTAATAACACGTCAGGCTGCAACCAAACGATCTCCTCTACCTGCATTCGTTGCAGTACCCCCTTCTGCGTCGCAAGGTTCTGATAACCAAGCAGTGTCATTACATCATGTACCAAATTATGTTGTGCCCAGCTCCACTGGTTCGCTTGATATGCAATAAAGGTACCTCGAGGTTCACTTGGGCGGTGCGCGAGCAGTGCTTCTAATTGCGTCAGCGCACGCTGAGCCTCCTCACCCAGTGCAGCGGCGTCAATCACCTCTTGCCAATGGTTCGGTACGTCTTCAAGTTGTGTTGGCTCACTCAATTCAACTACGCTTACCCCTTGAGCGCGCAAAACACGTTTATATTGAGGATCATTAAAGGGGTTTACCAGCACTACATCAGGTTGAAACGCTAAGACTCGCTCTATTCGGCGCCCGAAATCTTGGCTCGTCAGCAGAGTTTGGTCTGGCTGTAACCACTTTGCGATCATCGCATCATGGCAATAACTTAAAGAGGCGATTCGCTTTATTTCAGGTGCGGCACCAGCGCTACTCACAGCAAGCAGCAAAGAGAAGAAAACGATGAACCTGATCATGACAAAATTTGATCGATAAAGCCGAACCGAATCATCACCTCCGTGGTGACCGATTGCACGTCTACTAAGCCAACCACACTCCACATTTCCTCTTCGAGCGCTTCAGCTCTATGAGGTGCATATTGATTTAGGTAACGAAATTCGTTCGCAATAAACTCTGTATCTGGGTGGCCGGTATGCACGAGTGTGTAGCGCAGCGCATATACTTCCCCTTCATTAAGGCCGGTTTGGATAAACGCTTTTACTTCAGTTTCGTCAATTGAGCTCTTTAAACGCAGTCGTCGCGTCCGTAAGTTGCCATTCTCAACGGAGCGCCTCACCAACACAGTTGCATGCCACGGTTTACTGTCCGAATCCATGGCACTCCAGGTGTCCTCGAGTGTTTCCTTTACAAACGGCTCTGAAACAATAGGTTGAAGATTCAAGGAATGCCCGTCGGTGAGCTCTAAACAATTCAGCTTCAACGGCTCGTTCAATGGTGACACCCCGACCCGATGCATCGAGAACTTGCCGCCTCTTGACTTACTCAAAAACATGGGCATGCTCATAAGCGCATTACAATACATATTACGTAAACAAAGCTGTAGCCCATGCACTGTGCCTGACTGCTGATGAGCCTTCAAACTTTTCTTATTCGCGCGAATCAAAAAGTCGAAGAATTCACGCCCTGCATGGCTTCCCTCTGGATCGTGCACACTCAAATGAATAATTGTGAGGTCTGGGCTTAAATTCATCACCTTGTAAGGAAGTTTCTTTAATTCATACTCTGGGAAATTCTTCGCTAATACCGGGAAGTCGATATGCACAATATCACCCTCATGAATATCGAGCGGGCGCTCCACTTCTACTTGTAATCCTTGGGTAGAAAAGTCTCGGGTCATGCCAAGCTGGCTGTCACCCTCGTACTGAATTCGCATTTGCGACCGATAATTGAAACGGCTCTCTTTTCGCACATTGAGAAAGTCGAACGAAGCCCGCTTCAAATTCGCAAGCCCCCGGCGAGGATGCACGAAATCATTGAGTAGTGGCAGTTTCTCTTTATCCGCCACAAACCCCGCATAATCAGTTGCGGCGGGCGTAATATCGGTGAGTAACCCAACATGCGTGAGCCCCTCGAGCTCCTTCATAACTACTGGCGTTGGGGGTCGTTGAACAAGACCATCTTTCTCAGCAACGTCTTTTGGCAACGTAGAAGGAATCCAGGCCTTCCCCAAATCTAACCGCGTCAGTGAAAAGTGATACACACGAAAATGATTCTTACGAGATGCATAACCCAGAAACACATTCCGAACGTTCGGATCGGTCAATTCATGCTCAGTGGCGGAGTAAAAGTAGACACTCCCCTTTCTAAGGAGTTGAAAACAATAAAAAGTAACGTCCGCAATGCCTTTCGGATTATTTTTAAGATCTCTCAACAATCGCGCCAAACGCTTACCCGAGAAGAGCCCACCCACAACGCAGTTATTGTTCTCATCTGTAAAACTGTCGAGCAGCGTCGAGTTTAGCTTCGTTTCCAACGCTAACTGCGGATACATACGCTTTTCAACACGCTTAAAAAACAGCGGCACACCCACCATTCGAGGCAAATAAAGTTGCTCATGTGCCTTGCAGGTCAGCGACTCAACGATATTGTCTACATTCACCTTATAGCGGTGCTTGTAACCATCGATAAAGCGAGACAGAAAAGAGTCGAAATCGTCGAAATGAACTTCAGTATCACGCTGCAATCGCAAGTACTTCGCGTTTTCTTTGACATCGACCGCCACCACTTTATAAGCAACACCTGCGTCAATTTTCAGCGTAAATTCGCGCGCAAAGCCTGTAAATTCAACGAAAACTTCGTCATTTACTTGGATCGGGTAATTTTCTAAAGCCTCCGGTGACAACTTGAGTTTCACGCGAATACCGCTCACTGAAACGTCGGCGGTCACCGCAGGTAATTCTGCACTTCGCCACCGTAATTGTACCGAAGCAGCATAGTTCATGCGCTCTTCGCGGCGATGCGAGTACCGCCCAAACGTAAAGTAAGGCACTTCTATTGACTGTTCATGTTTCAGTTCGGTAATGTTCCGATGCACTTCATCGGCATGCGATTGGCCCGCTGTGAGCTTCTCACCGCGTCGCTTAGCCTCAAGCTGACGACGCTTGTCCTTCTCTGCAATCACTCGATAATTATTTTCGGCCTGAAAAATGCGGTCATAAGTGTCTTGCGTAAACACCCCTTGATAACGCTCTAGGCCATCTTCAAAAATACTTATGGCGATGGAGTCCATATAATGCACCACACCCTTGTGCATATATGGCTGAACGTCTCCAACCACGCGCTTGCGCAAATCAACTTGGCGATTACATGGGGCGGCAAGCCGCCGCAATTCAGATTTTAACTGGAAGCGCTCAGGACCGCTCATATCAGCCGTTAGCATGGCAAAAATCTGATCAAACTCAGGCTCGTTTACAACGGGCTTGAGTTGTTCCAGTAGTTGCTCATGCGCAGTGTTCGGCATTAAATAAGCTCCAGGGCTTCTGCAATGGTTTTTACCGGTTGCACTTCCATGCCTGGAGGTGGGTTCTTCGGCAAATTAGCAATCGGTACAATCGCGCGAGTGAAGCCATGCTTCGCCGCTTCGTTAATGCGTTCTGAACCGTTTGGCACCGGTCGAATTTCTCCAGACAGTCCAACCTCACCGAACACAATTAAATCTCGTGGCAACTGTACGTCTTTAAAGCTTGAAACAATTGCCAACAATAATGCTAAATCGGCACTTGTCTCAGAAATCTTTACCCCGCCGACCACATTTACGAAAACATCTTGATCGCCCAGAGCCAACCCACCATGCCGATGCAACACCGCCAACAGCAACGCCAATCGGTTCTGTTCCGTGCCCACGGCCACGCGGCGCGGGTTTGAAAGCTGAGAATGATCAACCAGCGCTTGAATTTCAACAAGTAACGGTCGCGTACCTTCCCATACAACCATAACCACCGAGCCGGTGCCGTGATCGTCTCCTCGGGAAAGAAAAATTGCCGACGGGTTCTTCACTTCTTTCAACCCCGACCCCGTCATCGCAAAAACTCCGAGTTCGTTCACCGCGCCAAAACGGTTCTTCGTACCCCGCAATGTCCGATAACGCCCGTCTGAGTCCCCATCGAGCATAACGGAGCAATCAATACAATGCTCCAGAACTTTGGGCCCCGCGAGCGTACCGTCTTTAGTCACATGGCCAACCATAATAATGGCCACTTGGTTTTGTTTGGCGTAACGCGTGAGATATGCGGCCGTTTCTCGCACTTGGGAAACACTACCGGGTGCCGATTGAATGTCGCTCAAGTGCATCACTTGAATCGAGTCAATCACCATCACCTTAGGTTGCACCTCGTCGGCGAGCTGACAAATGGTTTCGACCGAGGTTTCGGCCAACATATTGAGCTGATCGGTCGGCAAATTGAGCCGCTGCGCACGCATTGCCACTTGCTGTAGGGATTCTTCCCCAGTGACATACAAGGCATTCATTTTGGCCGCCAGCAAACACATGGTTTGCAGCAGTAATGTACTTTTCCCTGCGCCCGGTGAACCGCCAATGAGAATTGCAGACCCTGGCACAATGCCACCGCCGAGCACACGATCAAATTCACTAAAACCGCTCGAGAAGCGCGGAACTTGTTCAAGATCCACTTCGCTCAAGCGCTGCACTTTTGCTTGTGTGGAACCCGCGAAGCCAGAACGCACATGCTGCCGCGCGGGGCTTGCGCCTAGCCGTACTTCGCTAATGGTATTCCAGCTCTGACACTCAGAGCATTGCCCCATCCAACGCGGAAAGTCTGCACCACATTCGGTACAGACAAACGCGGTCTTTTGCTTTGCTTTCGCCATCTAATCGGGCTCTCTCATTGGTCTTTAAGCTGATTTTTCTTCTGCTACCACATTCAAGCCCGCTTCAGGGTCGTTATAAATTGTTTCATCGAGCTTCCCTTCACTTTTACCAATCACGGTGCTGACCATCGCATCGCCCGTAATATTGACCGCCGTGCGGGTCATATCGAGTAAGCGGTCGACACCAATGATGAGTGCTATCCCTTCTACCGGCAAGCCAACCTGGTTCAATACCATTGCCAGCATAATCAAACCAACGCCAGGCACACCCGCGGTTCCAATCGACGCCAAGGTCGCCGTAGCAACAACCATCAAGTAATCCGCAATAGAGAGATCAATGCCATAAATTTGGGCAATAAATACTGTGGCAACCCCCTGCATAATGGCGGTGCCATCCATGTTAATAGTAGCACCCAGAGGAACCGTAAACGACGACACGGTGTTGTCCACCCCAAGGCGCTGTCGAACCGTGCGAAGCGTCACTGGAATGGTTGCATTGCTACTTGAGATACTGAACGCAAATACCTGTGTACCAGCCATTTTACGAATAAACATAAGTGGGTTTACCCGTGCCAAAATCGATAACAAAGTTGGGTACACGATAAAGCCATGAAAAAGTAGTAACCCCAACACTGTGAAGAAGTACTTCGCAAGCCCAACGAGAATTTCCCCACCAGCAAGGTCACCAAACACGCGCGCCATCAACGCGAATACACCATACGGCGCCACATGCATTAGCAACATCACCAATTTCATGATGATCTCGTTCACATCGTCGAATACCACTTTCAAGCGCTCGCCCGGTTTACCAGCAAGCGCCATTGCGATTCCAAATAGCAGCGCAAACACAATAATTTGAAGCATGTTGCCTTCGGCCATGGCGTCAATTGGGTTGCGTGGCACCATATTCACCAACACATCAACAAAACTAGGGGCTTCTGAAGTATCGAATGCGCCCTCGGTTGGCGGTTCTAGCCCGACCCCGTTACCAGGCTTAACAATTAAGCCAGCGATAAACAGTGCAAACGAGATCGCTATGGCAGTGGTCGCTAAGTACAGTGAAATTGCTTTTCCACCCAAACGACCCAAGCTCGCAGGGTCAGACAAAGAGCAAGTACCCACCACCAAAGAAAAGAAGACAAGCGGCACAACCAACATCATTAAACTGGTTATAAAGAACTCACCTAAGACACGGAAAATACCGTCAATGAACAGGAAGTTCACCATACTTCCGTCGATATTCCACGGATTTAATATCGCACCCACCACACCACCGGCAATCATACCGATCAAAATGCGGCCCGTTAAACCGAGCTTTCTTATGCTCATATCAACCTCGTTTTAGTTATATTTATTCGCAGCCATTCACGCTCGCTACGTTATCACATTCAATCGACAAAACTATATTTCTAACAAAGCCTCAAGCGACGCACGCGTGAGTTGATGATACCCGGGGCACGCCTGTTCATAGATGGCCAGCGCACGTTCACGCCCTGTCTCCGACTCCAGTAACGCCTTGTATACCGGCGTTAAATAGAGCAGTCGCCCCATACTAGTCAGCATTTCCTCAACCCGAGGTTGTGCCGGTTCATAATCATTACGTATTGCGATCGGAAGCCAAGTGGCCAGCACTTCATTGTTCTGGGTTGCTGTGAGATTAAATTCCTCATCAAGGCGCACTAGCTGCTCTTCCGTCAGAGTTTCAGGGAGTGTACGCAAGAAATAAATACGCTCATGAATACTCCAAAGGCTTACATCGACCAGATCTGCAATCGACTCACCCGCAAGCCACACCGTTTGAATTTCATCGACCCGATGAAAGGTTTGCACACTCGGAATCTCGGCCGACTCTGGTAACCCTTCCGCATACAGCCACTCATCGACCTCTGCCCGCTCTACAATACCCGGATAACGATCGAGTAGCTCAGCTTGCAAATAGGCGTCAAACTCTGCGGTAGTCACACTCTGGAAACTAAAATGTTCGAAATAACCGCGCACAAAGGTATCAAAACGCTCACGGCCAAACCTCTCCTCGAGGAAGAACAAAAACTGTTGTCCCTTAATATAAGGTACGCGAGTAAAGACAGTGTCAGGGTCACGCTGCTCAAGTTCAATATGCAGAATTTGTTCACGCGTACTTAAATCATCTATCGAGTTATGTAACGCCTGGCCATCGAGCATGCGTTCCATTTTTGCGCGCTTTTCACCATAAACCGCTTCCATAATGCGGTTTTCAACATAGGAGGTAAATCCTTCATTGAGCCATAAATCACGCCAAGTCGCGTTCGTCACTAAATTACCTGACCAACTGTGCGCCAGCTCGTGCGCAATCAGCGCCACAAGGCTTTGATCACCCGCAATAACTGTGGGCGTGATAAACGCAAGTTGAGGGTTTTCCATACCACCGATAGGAAAGCTGGGTGGTAACACGATTTGGTCATAACGATCCCAAGCAAACGGGCCAAACATCTCCTCAGTCACTTCCATCATATTTGTGGTGTAACCGAATTCTGCAACGGCAGCATCGAGCAATTCAGGTTCGGCGTATATCGCCATACGGTCGTTCAACGCCTGAAACTCAAGATTCCCGACCGCTATCGCCATTAAATAAGAGGGTATCGGTTGGCGAGATACAAACTCATATTGTCCGTCTTTCACAGGGTTTGGCGTGTTAAGCGCGCCCATAAGGCCGAGCAATTCGGGGGGAGTCGTTAATTCCGCTGAGAAGGTGAGGCGAACCGCTGGGGTATCCTGAATTGGAATCCAAGTTCTTGCATAATGCGGTTGCGATTGGCTGTATAGGAACGGATGCTCTTTCCCTGCGGTTTTTTCAGGCGCAACCCAATCTAAGCCAGTTGCTTCCGGCGACGTCGCGTAATATACACGTATCTTCGTGGTTCCTTTCGGCAGCGCAATATAGATAGGCGTGCCCAAAATAGGATCAGCGTTCCCTAACACAAAGCTAGTGGCCACCCATTCTTCTGCAATCAGGGCCTCGGCTCTCGAAACGTTGAGTAAATGAGAATCGAGCACAATGCTCTCTACATTTTCTTGCATGTACTCTAAGGTGTATTCCGCATAACCCGTGAGCTGTTGCGCGGCAAAGTTCACATCGAGTTTTAAATGCAGATGCGGGGCACGAACCTCATTCGTATTCGCAAAGCTATGCAAATCGTCAGTAGGCGTTGGCACACGATAATGTTCGGTTGCCTCAAACGTGGTTGCCTCCGGCTCCATGTCTGGTGCCACAACCTCATTTGACTCAGAACATGCAAGCAAAAAAGTGGCTCCAAAGAGCGAGCCGATTAAACGAATGCGCGTTGTTATTTTCATCATAGCTTCGTTTCCTGTCCCTTTATTTTTATACGAAACGCGCGCTTACACTTCACGCGTTCTATGGAACTCTACGTCTGGGTAGCGTTCTTGTGTTAACGATAAATTAGCCATGGTAGGCGCAATGTAAGTGAGGTTTTCACCGCCGTCCCATGCAAGGTTGGCTTCAGCCTTACGTTTGAATTCATCAAACTTTTTACCATCTTTTGAGCTCACCCAACGTGCAGTCGCAACTTGAATATTCTCGTAAATGGCCTCAACACCGTATTCAGACTTTAATCGGTGTACCACAACGTCAAACTGTAGCACGCCCACAGCACCGACAATCAGATCATTAGAAATCAATGGCCTAAATACTTGCACTGCACCCTCTTCTGAGAGTTGAACCAAGCCTTTCAACAATTGTTTCTGTTTGAGAGGATCTTTTAAACGAATCCGGCGGAAAAGCTCTGGCGCAAAGTTTGGAATACCCGAGAATTTGAAATCCTCGCCCCAAGTGAAGGTATCGCCAATCTGAATGGTGCCGTGGTTGTGTAAACCGATAATATCCCCTGGAAATGCAGTTTCGACCGCTTCACGGTCGCCGGCTACAAAGGTCAACGCATCGGCGATACGCACTTCTTTACCCGTGCGTACATGCTTCATTTTCATGCCTTTTTCATAGACCCCCGACACAATCCGCAAAAACGCCACGCGATCACGGTGCTTCGGGTCCATGTTGGCCTGAATTTTAAACACAAAGCCAGAAAATTTAGACTCTTCGGCGGCGACAGTATTCCCTTGCTCAGTTCCCCGTGGCTGCGGTCTGGGCGCCCACTCAACCAACCCATCAAGCATATGATCCACGCCAAAATTACCAAGCGCCGTCCCAAAGTAAACTGGGGTCAGATCACCTTCGAGGAACATCTCTAAATCAAACTCGTGCGAAGCGCCCTTCACCAAGTCAATTTCATCGCGCAATTCATCGGCATAACTACCAATACGCTTATCGAGCTCAGGATTATCGATACCTTGAATAATGTCTAAATCTTGAATACGGTGACCTTGGCCACTCTTATATAAAATCGTTTCGTCACGGAGTAAGTGATACACGCCCTTGAAGTTCTTGCCTTGTCCAATTGGCCAAGTAATGGGCGCGCAAAGTATATTCAACACACTTTCAACTTCATCCAGCAATTCCAAGGGATCCCGAATGTCGCGATCTAATTTATTCATGAAAGTGATAATGGGTGTGTCACGCAGCCGCGTCACTTCCATTAGCTTAATAGTTCGCTCCTCAACCCCTTTGGCAGAGTCAATGACCATCAAACAGGAGTCTACCGCCGTCAATGTGCGGTAAGTGTCTTCCGAGAAATCTTCGTGGCCCGGCGTATCAAGTAGATTCACTAACGAGTCGTGATATGGAAATTGCATCACCGAGGTGGTCACCGAGATACCCCGCTCTTTCTCCATTTCCATCCAGTCAGACTTTGCATGCTGTCCCGACTTCTTGCCCTTCACCGTACCTGCTTTCTGAATTTTCTGACCGTGCAGAAGTACTTTTTCAGTAATGGTGGTTTTACCCGCGTCTGGGTGCGAGATGATAGCAAAGGTCCTTCGCTTATTGATTTCATTGAGAAAATCTTGGTTTGCCATGTATAAATTCTTTTAGTTTGTACACGGATTTGTACACACTTTTGGAAGTACTCTCTTTTCAGTTCTTCGCTTGTCAAATCCGTCGTGTTAATCGTAATTGGCCGCTATTTTCGCTGATCTTGACTTTATAAACAATCAATGGTTATCTAATCGGTTACCATTTACTCTCAGCGTGCGCCAATGCTCAGTTGTAGCTGTTTGCAATCGTTGCTTCTTCAGCTCATGAACAACTGTGGCTAAACCACAAATTCCTTCGCTACCAGAAATCGATGATAGCTTGTCGTACTACACCGATGATGGTGCAGTTGCCGTTGATCGGTATTGCAGGGTATTGCGGGTTCAAAGGTTTTAGGTACTTCTGTTCACCATCAATAACCAACTGCTTAAAGGTCGCTTCTTTCGAATCATCCAAACGCGCAACAACCAATGAACCTGATGAGTAAGGTAACTCAGGATCAACAACGATCACTGCTCCCTCAGGTATGGATTTTTTTCCGCTTGGATTTTCCATACTGTCGCCTTTTACGCGAAGTGCGAAACAACCCTCATGTGCTTTCCCAGTGACGTCACGCCACTCCTCAGCATCTTCATGGGCAAATCCCTCCGCTATTTCAGTCCAATCACCGGCCTGAACCCAGTTAATGAGAGGAATTCTTCCCTTAATATCAGGCCCGACTTCTACATTACCGACCCCCAAGCCAATCTCGCCATCACCTGTGGCGAGCCAATGAGCATTCACGCGAAGCGCCTCCGCGATCTGCATGGTGTAACGAGACCTAGCCGATTTACCAGAGCAAATCTGGCTGATCGACTGCTGTTTAATACCAATGCGACGAGCCAACTCAGACTGAGTCACCCCAGTAAGCTGCAAGGCATGGTTTAGTCGTTCGGATAAAGTTTTCATAAGCCCGTATTCTACAAATAAAACTGTAGCCTTTCAACAATTTTAACTGTTGACTTATCTACAGTTTAAACTGTAACATTCAATCTTGTAACAGTTTTTATTGTAACAGGAGACGGTATGGAAGTGTTCAACACGACACAAAAACATCTCCGCCGTGCCATTGACTTGGTCGGCGGGCAATCAGCATTAGCACGAGCCATCAACTCAAAGCAGCAAAACGTCTGGTTTTGGTTGAATAAATCAGGGCGTGTTCCCGCTGAATTCGTTTTACCCATCGAACAAGCTACGCAAGGACAGGTAACCCGATCCCAGTTAAGACCTGACATCTATCCCGAATGCCCAAGCGAGCTGAAAGCCAGTAACCAGTAGGATTAAGGGCAAGTAATGGTCAGCATTTTACGTAAACACAGAAGCGAGAACCTCCATGCGTGATTATGGCAAGGTCTATACCCGCTTTTGGCTAAAGCAAAATGTTTTGTCCTGGAGTGACTCTGCGAAGTTGCTAGGACTGTATTTGCTTACATGCCCACACTGTAATTTGCTTGGCTGCTTTCGATTGCCGATTGGTTACGTTGCTTCTGACTTGAACTGGGATGAGCAACAAGTTGCTAAGGCTTTAAGTGAGTTAGAACAAGATAAGTTCCTGATTCGTTGCGAGGAATCCGGTTGGACTTTGATTCGGAGCTTTCTGAAGCACAATCCAATCGAAAACCCAAACCAAGGTAAGGCAGCCTTTCGGTTACTTAAAGATGTACCTGCCGACTTCGTTGGTATGGCATCGCTTTTGAAATCTCTTGCCGCTTTCCAAGCTCGGCTTCCAGAAGAATTTTCATCATTGTTTATGCCTGATGGCAACCCGGTAAGGGACTCTCAACGGTCGGATGACTCTGAGAGAAGCAATAAACCAACAGTTAAAACTGTTGACCACATACAGTTTGAAGACTTCTGGGATGTACAAATACGCAAAGAAAAAAAAGCGAAAGCCAAAGAAGAATGGCTACGCATGGGCCTCAATGAAGACCATGAACTCGCCTTGGAAGTGCTAACACGCTGGAAAGAGCAACGAGACAACCGATTACAGTATCAAGATCGGACTAAGACCCCTATGCCACATAACTGGCTTTTAAACCGGCAATGGGAAGACGAGTACGTTCGCATTGATGAAGTACAGCAATCATCGACGAGCCTAAAGGGCAGCAATCACCAATTGAATATTGAAGAAAGCAATCGTCGCATCGCTGAAAGCTGGGCCGGACCAGGTATTCGGGAGGTTCGTTCAAGTGCAGGAGGTTGATAAACGCGAGTTTGCTGAAGTTTGGGGAGCAGCTTGGGCCATGTATGGCAAAAGCGTATCACCGCAATTGCTATCCATCGCATTTGAAGCCCTTCGTGCTTATAGCATTGAAGAAGTGCGAATCGGTCTGACTCGGCATATTCAATCACCGGATACTGGGCAATTTTTTCCAAAGCCCGCTGACGTCATCAAGCATATCGATGGCAACTCGGGTTCAAGAGCCATGATTGCTTGGAACAAAGTTGACAAGGCTGTTCGTCAGGTTGGCGCTTGGACATCCGTGATGTTTGACGATGCACTTATCCACCGCGTGATTTCAGACATGGGGGGATGGGTTGAACTCTGCAAAGTTGATGACAGGGAATACCCCTTTAAGCAAAAAGAGTTTTTAACACGCTACCAGGCTTACTTGCTGCGCGACGAAGTGGGTGAATACCCAAGGCTATTACAGGGTATTGCAGACCATCAGAACCAGCAAAAAGGATTTGATATGCAAGCGCCGGTTGCCGTGGGCGACTGGTCAAAAGCAGCACAAGTTTATACAAGAGGCATCGCTGACTTTAGCGCAGTGCCTTTAAAAAGAATAAGCCCGAAAGCCATTCAGGCGCTTCTCGGAAATCAATTAGAGGACAAAAATGAAAACGATTAAAGCAAAAACCATTGCCCTAGTGATAGCCATGTCTGCAAGCACTTCAATCTATGCGTTTCCGGGCTATCAGTGGGAAAAAGCAGCACAAAGCGTTGGTATCGATCCAGTCATGCTCTACGCCGTTGCCTTGGCTGAGTCGGCCTCACATCGTGGTCTCAACATGACCAGTCCATGGCCATACGCAATTCGCAATGGTTCAAATGCAACCTACGCCAAATCTAAGACAGAAGCAGAGCAACTGTTAAACCAGGCACTACAAGAGACTGAAAAATATCAGCTCGATATTGGCCTTATGCAAATCAATTTGCATTGGCATGGGCATCGGGTGAGCTCAGCAGCGGAACTGCTAGACCCCATCACCAACCTTACGGTCGGCTCAAGTATTCTGGCCGAAGCAATCAAGTCTTCACCAAATGATTTTGAGCTTGGCATAGGCCGCTATCACAGTTGGAACGAAGAGCGTGCACGCTGGTATGGGCAAAGAGTGCTTTCTATTTATCGCAATATTTTACATGAACTGGAGGTCCGTCAATGACAACCAATCAACAAGACTTCTATCAATTAAATTTGGCGTACCTACACGCAGCGCGAGAATTAGCGCGAATTGATCCGCAAGAGGCGGTCTTGCGCTTTGGACTTACACGCGACGTGGTTGATGCACTGATTAATGCTGGTGTTGACGACCTGCAACGAGTGGCGACCTCATCATTCATGCTGTTTCAACCAAGGGGTAACCAAAGCCAACTGATTGAGATGGTGAAGAGCAAAGGCACAGGTATCCCAAGAATCGCTTATTTATTATCAACCCTAAACAACAAGGGGGATGCATGATTGATAACCTGTCCAAAAGTGAGCTGTTTACCCGAGCCTCGCTGCTTATTAAGTACGGATTTCGAACGACCATTATCGCGCTCGATACTGGTTTGCCAATCCACATTATCAGAAGGCTTCACAAAGAAGTGACGGGCAAGTCACCTTGTCCTGGTCAATTGCCAGAATCTGATGCCATCGTTAAAAGCAGAAGAGCCCTAGTTGAAGGCTCCCTGCTGATGGCGCTTTATGTCAATATTGGTGGTGATAATGTCTACAAGCAATTAAATATTGATGCTTTGATGAAAGCTTACGATGCGTACTTGGTTGCAAGGGAAGAAGCAGATCTTCCAGCTGAGATCCCCTGGAAAAAACTAACCATCAATGAAGGTTGGGTTTTAGCTCGTGATTTAAGATCACAGCTTGCATCCTTACACCGGTGTCGATGCGGTAGTCTGTATTTGACGGTATCTCAACAGCGCATTCAGCTTAAATGTCCTGTGTGCGAGATTATGGCCGAGCAAACCACTAGAGCACTTTTTGAGAACTAACATGCTGATACATGATTTGATTGTGCACCGCCTGTGCACTTGGAGAGTACTAAGATGACAAGCTTACTTAAATCTTTACCAGCACGCTGCTGGGTTATTTCACTGGGGCTTTTTCTGGCGACTTTGGCTGTGGCTCATTTTTTTCCCTCAGAAATATTAACAGCATCTGCCAAGTTAGCGGCTTTGCCATTTCTGTTCTGCACCGTCGTTTTTTTCAGCTACTTGGGATTCAAAGCGACCTGTAACCCCATCGGCCTTATAGCCATCACCACTATGTTTTTAGCAATCGCATATTGGCAAGCGAGTTGGACAATTGTTGGTTTGGGACTCTTTTTCATAGTTATTTGTACTGGAATTAGATTCTTGAGCAGCCAAGTTAAAGATTCGGGTAGAACTTTGAGCATTGAAGAAAAATGGTATTGGTATAAGCTCCATTCGTTTTTTGATGGCTTTTATCCAAGGTATCCCAAAAAGCCAAAAAAATAGCCAGCCCACCACAAGCTGGCTACCTTCTATTTTCAGTTCCTTCCTGATGCCTGGTTATAGGCCCTAATATCGATCAAGTTGTTCTGAGCATAATCTCCCGCAAGGGATGCATTTGAGATCACCGCTATCTGCTTATCCACAAATGCTTTATCTTCTTCGGACACACTGTCAGGGATGTAACCGCCACTCTCATCCTTTTGACGATAGTCATTTAGCATTTGCTCCCTTAGACCAAGCATTTCAGGCGACCAACTCGATGAGTCTTCAGAGTTGAAAACGCGCCCCGCCAAACCTTCATTGAAAGCTTGAGCGAACACTTGACTTTGTATCGGAGTCAATCCCATTCTCTGCCCTTCGCTGTATGCTTCCTGTTTAAAATCATCGGCGTACTGTTCTAAGAACTCACCATACCGATTGTTAACTGCCGCACCAAATGCCCCCGCCAACATGGCTTCAGACTTAGTGCCCCAGTTTACTTCGGAGGCATACTGCGAACTCGATCCACTGTATGCATCATTAAACGCCGTCAATGGATTTTCCAAAGAGGTTCCGGCATCAACGGCGGCTTTTAAGCCATCCCAGGTTGATTTGCTGGCCACCGTTGCATTGTGCAAGAAACCTCGTGAGCCAGGATCTTCAAGCGCTTGTTCTTTGTAACTCTCATAGTCTTCGCCAAAGTGATTCAAGGTATGCAGTGCTGCATCAGTATGCTTGCCACTGAAATCACCAATAGCACTGGCGCTGTTGAAGAACATTTCAGCACCAGAAACTCCGCTATCATCAGCCATAATGCGTGATCGCCACTGAGATCCAGCCTCACTGTTTAGTCCTGATTGATAGGTACTTGTGTCAGAAGCTACGGCCTGCTGAGCTTGCTGCTGATGCTCATTCAACTGTCCATCTATACCAAACAGATTGGTTTGGTAAGCCGATTGAGCTGCGTTGAACTGAGTTTGAACTGTTGCTGCATCCTCGTATCCGCCCAATACACCCGATTCAACTTGGCTTTGAGTACCACCAAAAGTAGGTGCAGTTGATGACAAGCCTTCATTTGAGCGCGGCTGTATCGAGCGTAAATCAGCTCCGGTAGCCATGGCCATAACCGTCATTGCAGCTTGATAATCATTGTCGCGTTCAGCGGGCGTTGAAGAGTTGCTATAGGTTAAAGACTCCATAGCTGCGGCCACATACGCCTGATTATCCTCAGGTAACAAGCGCTGATACATTGGAAGGTTTTCACGTAAACGGTTACCTGCTTCAACATGCTGGTTCATATAGCGACCTAAATAATCCATGACTTCAGGATTGTCCGCCGCTAATCGGGTTAACGTCGCACCATCAGTATTTCTTTGTCCTGATAGACTGTAGCTGGCCTGATCAAGCTCACTAAAGCGATTTGATGCCGTGACAACGTCTTGTGCTGAACTCTGAAGTGACTGATAGTCTTGGTTAGACAAGGACATCTCAAAGCCAGAACGTCTTGAGTCTGAAAGGTCCTTAACCATTGCATCGCGATACTCAGCACGTCGTGAATCACTCGATGCCAAGCTTTGCATCTCCCCAGTGAGCGTATTTGCGGTCGTAGATCGAGAACTGCCTTCTGACGACTCAACTTGGCCACTAAAGTTACCACCTAAATCCAGCCCTGCTCGTACCCTTGATAGTTTTGGTACACGAGATGAGTCTGGCTTATCGACTCCTGGCAAGTTGCCCTGTGGAGAATCATTGCCGCCAGTACCAAGAAGCCTTCCAAGAAAGCCCTTATCAGCAACTTCTTTCTCACCGGGATTAGTAATGGTTCCATCGCCACCGACCCTTAGGCCTCCCGATAGCACGCCCGATACCAAGCCACGTACAGCATCTTTTTTATCGTCTCCAAAACCATACCGAGTTTGCAGGTCATCAGTAACCTGATTAACAACGGCGCTAGATGCGGAGTTAGAAGAACCAATCTGACGTCCAACCGAAGACAGGTTGTCGTAACTTAGCTTTTCACCAAAAGTTCGACTCATGGTATTGCCAACCTGACGACTAAAGGCTTGGGTTGCCTGAGTCATGGATTCTTTTGCAGAGCCGACCATTGAACCCACCGCATTTCCGACAGAGAAACTGCTAAGTAGGTTTGACGCGCCGGTCATAGCAGAACCAGTGAGGGCTGAATTTTGGAACATTGACTGTGATTGCATCACCGGGGCATTTTTCGCGACATCTGGACTTGCCATCTTTTCATCAATTGCATCACCGTTTTGAAGACGTCCAGCCAAGTGGGTAGCGGTTATTGCTGAGCCATACACGAGCATGAGCGAAATCGCCGGAACACTCGACGCCAACATGCCGCCAGTAGCTATCCAGGTTTGCAGCACTGAATCCATCTGCATCATCCCAGCAAAAGATGGCACTTCTGTACCTGCAAAGGCATCAAGAGCCGACATTTTCCCTGCAACGGTTAAATGAATATACAGGTTAATGATGGCCATGACAGGCATCCAAAGTTGAATCCAAAGCAGGATTAACAAGTACTTCCCGGCCATTCGCATCCCGATTTGGCCAAGGGCAATCACAAAGGCCATCAATGGGGTGATGGCGTAAATGAAACCCTCAAAAAACGTCATCATCGGACGAACGATACTTTGGAACAGGGTCTGCTCCGCCGCCCATTGCGTATTGCGCTGCTCAATCGCTTGGTTAACCATCACGGCAGCGGTGAAAGCTTGATCATCCATATACTTGCCCGTCACGCTTTGCTCATAAATAGGCAAAAGCACCGACGAGGTCATGTACTCTTGGGTGTTAACCGAGGCCAAACCAAGATTATTCAGTGCATTTCGGATCACGTCATCAGTGTCCGTTGCTGACGAAGTCCCCAATGAGGCCGACAGAACCTGTTTAAGCCTTGGAATGAAGGTTGATTCTGTCATGAGTTTCAGCTGGCTATAGGCATCGGTGCAGTCCAGATCGCTACTGCTACCACTGAGCATGATGCGCGTGCCATAAATGCGCGAATCAAACCTAAGCGCAGTCATCGGGTTAGGATCACTCAGCACCTGATCGAGGTTCTTTTGGCCAATGTCGATACCAATCAAGGTGCACTCTTTGATGTAGTTAAACCACGATTGCTCTATGTCCGAACCGCCGACACGATTTGCATCACCCAACCCAGAGCGATCCATCACCTGTTTTCTCACTTTAATCAGTGACTGTAAACTGGATGCAAAGCCGTATTCCGTCATCGCGGGAGTTGAGAACGCCGTTTCAAACAATCGCGTGATTTGAAAGCCAACTGTAGAAATCGTACTGCCTGCGGCAGCAACACCGATGGGCACATTATCAACCACTCGAACTTGTCCCGTGTACGCATCCTCAATGCTCACTCGAGTACTGGGTCCAAACATGGTTGCAAAGACTAGCCATGAGACTAAAACGTGCTGAAAGTTAATCCCACGACCACCTTGCATTAAGGCCTGAACAGAGACCATCAATACCCCAATGAGCAAGCCAATCCGAACCATTGAAGTAAAGTCGCCTGTACCAGTGATCATCGCGACAGCGTTCAAGACCTGCTCTAAAAATGCCGAATCCCCGATGGAATAGATCTCCCACATTATCTATTCCCCCAGCGCCGTAGATTTAACGGTGTAATAACGCTGTTTGCGAATGGTCTGAATCACCTGGTTAAAATGCGCCAGCAATTCTTGCTCTGAGCCGTATCTTCGCTGCAACGCAGCGTACTCCTCATTGATTTGGCGACGTGCACGTTCAAGGTCTTCCGTTAATAACTTCGCATAGGCATGATCTTCCACACCGGAGGTACTTCTAGCTGCATTGAGCATGTCTTCAACCAATGCTCGGGCCATCTCAACAGCAATAAATGGCGCAGCTCTTGAAGCAAACGACCTAGCAGCCCCTTCATTTAAAGCAGAAAGTGTTCGAATCATGCCGCCAATGCTTGCAGGAGCCGAGGTCATAAAAGCCTTTTCGGTGGTGCTAGCAGCTCCTGTATTTCGAGCAAACTTAAAAATAATGCCGTTACTAGAACCTGTACCAAGAAGTAAATTTTCGACCTGAGTTGATAACCCGGTTAGGGTCACGTTAGTGATTGTCGGATTTAGACAGCCGTCTTGTGTCACTGTGTCACATCGGTACATAGCGACGTTACCGCCATGAATTAGATGCTCAATAGTCACTTTATTGCCATTCAGTCTGGTCAGTTTTGGGGCTTTACCTTGGCCATCAGCGGCATTCGCTAAATCACCAACGATGATCGAGCCCGTCACGGACATAACCGCTTCAAGAAAACGATCATCCCCCGATGCAAACCAGCTTGATGCCGAATGACGTTTCAGTGCTCGCCAGACCAAATTACCTTTAATCGTTTTGTTCACATCAGATGCCGCGACACTTGAAGCATTCTCGTAAGGGTTCTTACCGTTGGATTCACTCCAACTGGTAAAAACGTCTCCAGCCCCTTTAAGTGAGCTCAACATGCTGGCTTCTGTTTGCCCCTTTTTACCAAAAGCAGCCAGGGTATCGTTCACGACTCCCTGAGCCATTTGACAGGAATTGCCGAAATACTCGTTCAACTGCTGGATTTTCTTTTGCAGTGTCTCCATGTGCTGGGAGCATTTCTCACACATAGCACTGAGCGCCAATTGGAATGCATATCCCTTGGCGTTTGCAGCAACAGAGCGAAGTAATTGAACAAACTGATCCGCGTTAACAAATGACAAACTTCCAGCGAACATATCAATGCCGCCACAACCGGCTTGGAATGACGGTGGCACCATAGAGACGAGGTTCTCATTCATGATCCTGTTACGAACAACAACACTTCCTCCAGATATAACGCCACGTCGTTGACTCTCGAATACACCAGGCGCAGTGCTGTTGGTCATTGAACCAAACAACTGGTTCATCTCCTGTTGCAAACTTGCTTGGCTCATAGACGAAAAACCAATCGCACAGGCGATTAACGATACTTGAAATACTTTTTTCATCGTTATAACCCTCCTTGTGCACGCAGATAGCGAACAAGGAACTCAGGGTCCTGTAATATCTTTTCGTTAAGCTCTTGGACTGACATCGCGAGTGACACGCCGGGTTGAACAGGCCTGGTGGCATAGTAAGTTTGATCGTCAATCCAACCGGCTTGATGGGCTGCAAGAATGATTCGATTATTGAGCTCATCAAGGCTCATTGCGCCCTGGCCAATCGGAGTGATGACATTAGGCGGGTCTACTAAGAAGACCGCTGGAACAGTCGTAACGGACAACGATTGTGCTTGTCCTGAATCGACTTTGTAATTTGGAAATTCTCCACTAGGTAAAGGCAAGCCATCGACAGCAATAGCAAACACCTCGAAACCGTAGTTCAAAGCCATGGATTCGATGATAGGCGCTTGAGCATGGCAGTAAGGGCAATCCGAACGATAGAAGAAGAACAAACCAGCCCGTTTTGCTACTTCACCTAAAGCAATATCTCGTTGAGAGCCAGCTTCTCGATCCATCCGATTGGCAGCATAAGTAGCCAAGGGTCTGCGACTGATTTCATCCAAAACAGGATCGCCCATGACCACCTGCTGACTAACATCAGCAAATAGTGAGCCCTTATCCATCATGACGCGCTGGAGATACAGATAGGCTCTAACGTTCTCATTCGTCGGCTCATCAATTGCCTTGTCCATGAACGACTGCATGTGCTCTCGGAACCAGGCAGCACTGAAGAGTTTTAGCTCGTCCTTAGTGGGCTCCATGACTCCAGATTCTGGCTTTATTTGCTCTTCAGCCTCCGCTGGTTCAGGAATGACCCGATACCAAAACCAGCCTTCCTGACCACGCTGATAGAATGGACCATCACTGGCATGGGCGGGCAAGATGAATAGAAAGAAAATAATGATTGGGATGGTCACCCACAGGATAAACCAAGGTAACAAAGGGGTTCTCATTGTCAGCTCCAGAAAATTTCATAGAGCTAACATGCTAAAGATCCCCGTTAGAGCGATTGGACAGATAGATGAAGGAATTGTGTGTGTTTCTGACTATAGGGAACTGTCAACCCAACTCAGCTGACTTGTCACTATCTCGATAATGCCTATGATATAAAACTGACACCCAACTCAATAAACAATCTCGACTTCAAAACAATGACATTTCGTTGATCAATGGCCTTTCTCCACAAAAAACGTCACCGATTAAAAACCTTAGAATAAAGGGCATTAATAAAAATGCTGCACTGCTCTTTCATTTTCCTGTTAAAATCAATATACGTATCTTCAGGTATTTTTAGAAAAAGAACATGGAACGGTATCTCTTGTCCTTGCTGCTGAATAATATCTGAAATCACACCCTGTGTTTTTTCAAGGTTAAGTGAAGCCCATCGTTCTTCTGATATAGGGTAAATAAATCCACATCCCTTGATTGCGGCAACATTTCCATGCTGCCCTATGTAAGTATGTAGCTGAAAAAGATCTTCACGCTTCACCCCAAATTGTGAATCAAATGCTTTATACTTCACATCAAATACGAATAAACTCTCATCGATTTCTATAACAAGATCAGGTTCAAGTTTTCTCATATAACCACTGAGAGCACCAGATGCTATTTGCTGACGTTGCTCGAACTTACCTAGCAGGCGTAGCCCATCTCGCTTGATGAGCTTACGAATGAAATATTCAAACAACATCGAAATATCGAAAAAGAAAGCACTCGAATCCTGCTGCGAATCAAAATCAGAGCCCTTCCTGTCAATGACTTGCTTAGATAAGTCAATGAGCACGTTATAATCATTGTAGAAAGGGTTGGTGAAATGAGAAGTCCTCAAAATTTCTTGCTGTGACCTTTTAATCCCCTGATTGGCAGTCAGAAATGCACTATAGATATTTCGTGTTTGGTGACAAAATGAGTAATGTGCAACTGCTTCATAAGCTTTTATAAAAAGTGAAGTTGCAGGGCTGTCGTAGCTGTGCTCTCGGTACGAGCATAAATATTTTCCAGATGATTTATTCTGGAAATAATCTGTAGCATTTATAGTTCCCCTTACGCGGGAAATACGATCATTTCTTGTAATATAAGTCTTTGGCAAGCCTAGGCGGTAGGCTCTCTTAAACTTAATGTTCCACAGATATGCTAAAAGCCACTCGTAACCGTCTGCGTGACTTTCTCCTCCAATGTTTTCTAATTCGAGAAATCCATCGGCATCTGCAATGATGTATTGAAGGAAAGCATCACCAAAACGTGAGCTGATCTTCAGAGAGTAATCTCCTCGCTTAACAAATCCGATTAGATTGCCCGTGTCGAGATTAAAATTTCTGGCATCCGTACCAGAGACACCGATGAAACCGCCATCTGTATTGTGTTCGTAATCTTCATCATTGAAGAGTATTAAAGCATCGGAAATATTATCATTCAGCGTTTTTTCGACATCACGAGATACCGAATTCAAAAAGTGCCAAATTGCAGACTCGTCGTTATGAGGATAGGTCCATTGTCCTTTTGATTTGGCACTAAGGGTTATCGACTTACCTAAACGTCTATTTGTCAAAATGCCTTCGCTGACAAAATAGGACTGGTTATCGACCAGTGTGCCGTTCTTAATGATATCGAAAAGCCACACAGTTTAAACCCCAAATGCCTTTCCGAAGGAGCTAATCAGCTCAGTCTCCTTACCTGTTCCACGAAGATACTCCTGTAATAACGGACGAATACAATCATCCCATACACGCTCTCGCACCTCCGAAACTGTAAGGCTGGTTGCATACTTTAAGTCCATCAAATAGGCATGACCAATTTGGTAATCATTACCAAGCAAAGGTTCTTTAGCTATCAATTCATTCAAGCGTTCAAGGTTATCCACCAAGGGCAGCCAAGCTTTGCAAAATTGGTTCAAATGGTATTTCAATAGCGCCATATCAGGCACCACTTCTTCCCAACGGAATCTTCGACGCAAAGCAAAGTCAAAACTTTCGACACTTCTGTCTATCGTGTTCATCGTTCCAATAAGATAGATGTTTGTTGGAATGAAGAACAAATACCCTTGTGCCTCCTTAAGCATACCAGTATGTTCATTGTTCAGATTGGAATATTGGGTTTTAACGCAACCTCTAGTACCTCGGTATTCCAGACAGTACATTAACTCACCAAAAACGCGAGACAACTCAGCCCGGTTTACCTCATCAATTATGAAGAAAAATGGTGGTACTGCTTCCGATACAAGCTTGGATATATCTGATATTTCGAAAATATCCTGCCAATGCTCGCCTGATAATTTTTCTCTAAACGGGAGAAGTTCCTTGATAGTAAGAGACTCCCACCTCTGAGTAAGTCCAAGCCCATATAAATCGATTTCCCACTTACCAGCGCTTCGGCAAAACTCTTTAAAAACACCATTTTGCAACGTTAATTGAGAGTTCCCATCATTGTCCAAAACCGGACGTAGCCCTTCCATAAAGTCTTCATAACTGAAAGAAGGATGAAATTGAACCAACTCAATCTGACTTGCATGTGTGAGACGGCTGTAGGGAGCAAATTCCTCTTTCCAGATGTCAAACAAAAGCGAAGTTTGCAGGCGTGCTTGATAAGTTTTCCCTGTCCCCGGCGCACCGTATTTAACAATCTGCTTCTTTAAACTGAATGGGTTTGACAAATTCTCGTAAAGCACCCAAACAAACTGACTAAGATAAAACTCATCAGTTTTACCTTCCCTAAGCTCATTATCAAACTCGCTTTTGATGCTCTTTAATAGAAAAATGTTTTTAGCAAACCAGCTTTGATTTTCTTCTGCTGGGTATACTGGAATTATCCCTTCGCGTATAAGCCAACTAAAAACCTGATTGAATTTACCGGAATCAACCGTTGTGGAGACTTCGAGCGTACAAGCTGCTGCCACTCGATTAACGAGAACAGGGTTGTTGGATTTACCTTGGTTAGCCCACGTATCAGCAAAAACCGTGAAGTTTTCACTGTTTGGAATCAATATAAATTGTTCTAATGCGGATATGAAATCCTTGTTTTTAATGAATGACTGGAAATTGTCATTGCTCAACACAGACTGTCCGCGAGAAGCGATACCGTTACTCTTCTCATAGATTAACTGCTTCAGAAAAGCTTCATCATTTTGAGACAAGCCTTCTCCAGATGTGATTCGCTCACGGATTTGAGCGACCTGACTGTAAAAGTCTCGATAGGCTTTGTGCCATCCATTGACTTCATGCTTCCTGTTCTCAATAAGATATTTATATAGGTTTTTCAGTCTACTTTTCATTTATTCCCTTGTTACTCGATTACCGGACACACATCTTGAATTCATTTTGAGCTTTTTAGAGAGACTTATTTAGTCTGAAAACAGTAACCAAAGTCTTCATTGCTCCTGACGGAACGACTACAAAATGCAAATCACTGTTACTGTGCCGCCAAATATCAGCTTTGTTACTATATTTTTGGTTCTTATGAAGTGTTACCTTTTCAGGCAAAATTGCTTTTGTCAATGATGAGCTAAATAACTTTGAAATCAAAGCCTTCCAAGGATGCTTTGGCACACCATCAGAAAGCCGTTCCATGAATCTTTCAAGCGCGTGACGAGTCACCACGACAGGTCCAATGTTCGGAACATTTATTACTTCATCGATGTCTCTCACTGTAGCATTATCGACGCTGTATTCTTCGAAGGAATGTGAGAGCCAATCGTCCCGCTTCTCTACCGAGATCTGTGCTTCCTGGTATCGAGTGAGCAAAAACCTAGTCAGGCTGTAAAGTGAATGCTGAGTTGAGCGTTGTTTCTGTAACTTTTTGATAGCTCCTTTACTGACCCGGATTTGAAGCCCATTACCGCTTCGGTTACTCCCCATCACCTCTTTCACTGACAGTAGGTGATGAATCGCATAGAGCTCAGCTGCAATTGGCTTTTGCTGCTCAGCTAGCTTGTCGTATTGCTCACCTAAATTGACCCTTAGTTCGCCTCCTCTTCGAAGGCCGGTCTTCCAGTAAACCGTAAACTCACCATCAATCTGCTTTGTTAACAGGGTTAATACCATCATGTTTGTTTCTCCTATTGGTTATCTATTTTTCATTCTCCAAGTTTTTTCAAATATGCAAGGCGCAAAAAAGGGGCCGAAGCCCCTTGGATCAGATATGAACTTTCGGAAAGCCCATGGCACCGTAAACATTCAGCACATCATTCCAATCCCAACTTTTCACGCCGAGTGACGTTGGTATCGGAGGGATCAACACTTGTGTCAGAATGCCTTTCTGCCAGGCCTTTTTCTTGAGTTCATTCGCTGCATTCAGGCCTGTCTCAGAGAGATCGTGGTCTGCCCAGATGTACAGCATTTTCACATTACTTGGTGTTTCGAACCTAGCCAGTAGCGTTGCATTTACAACCGACCAACATGTTTGCCCCGTTGCTCTGGTAACCGCTAAAGCTGTTTCGATGCCTTCAGACACACCTAATACCTCACCAGGTTCACCTATCGGAATGGCACCACCAGTGATTGTTCTGTCACTGGGTATCGGCATCATCTTTTTAGGCTTTTCGACCGGTGCTTTGAATCCATCTTCACTTAGGTAGATCCGATGGAACGTGGCCGAACGCCCTTGCTGCGTGACGATTTTACCTAGCAGCGCTGGGTAGCTATCGATAAACAGACCATCTTCATCATGGTAAGGCAAGTTTGGATGAAACCTCAGCACCGAATCCCATTCAGGACGAAGCCGCGTAACAATGCCACGACGATGCAAGTAGTTCCAAACAGGTTGCGCACGAGTATCAGCAAGGGATAACGTTTCTCCCCAGGTCTGATTCAAGCGATGGATAATCGCTTTGTCCTCGTCCTGCTTTCTAGCCCTCCAATCAACAGCGTTACTCGGTATTACCCGAGTTGGTACTTGTCCGGGTTGAATACCTAGAACTTGACCGATTGCTTCAATAGACTGAGCAAAGTTCCATCCATTAATCCAAGACAACAGTTCAAAACCATCATGAAAGATACCGCAGGTGTTACAAACGCCACCTCCGGTATATTCAGCATCTTTGAACAGCCTAAAGCCATCACGACCGCCATGAACAGGACAAGCCACATGACGGCCTTTTCGAGCAATAGCGGCATCGAGTTCTGGCACCAATGCCGCCAAGACTTGAAGCCATTGGCCATTAAGATATGGCCTTACTGTTTCAATCTGTAAAGGTAACGCCATATAACCTCCTTAAGTAAAATGCCGACTCCTACCACTGGTGGTAAAAGTCAGCTTGGGTCCTGCATTAGCCGTTCGGTTAATACAGGATCGTTAGTCAAGCTGGATACCGTGTCGTCTTAATAGCCACATGATGGAATCACGAAGCACATCAGGATCGACAACCGCAGCCATTGCGCAAACACGAAAGCAAAATGGAGCCAATTCGTCATTTTGGATCCACGACAACACATCCTTTCGCAATCGAGTACTGACACGACCGTCCAGCAATACTCGGATCGCATCCAATAGAATGCCTTCGCGTAACTGCCAGATTTCCGTGTCAGACCAAGTGACTGGGGCATCATCAAACTCAAATAGAAATTCGAGCTGTGATGACGTGTGTTGATAGGACTGCTTTTGTGATGAAGGAGAATGGGCAATGCGCCCATTCATTAAAGATAACCGCGTTCGGCAAGCGAAACGCAGCCCTCGGATGCGACCACGACATGGTCAAGCGTTCGAATATCAACAAGTGACAAGGCGTCACGGAGTCGATGAGTTATGCGTTTATCAGCTTCACTGGGCTCAGGATCACCCGATGGATGGTTATGAACCAGTATCACTGCTGCCGCATTAAGCTCTAGCGCACGCTTTGTTACTTCCCTTGGATACACGCTCGCCGCATCTAAAGTGCCTTTGAACAGCTCTTCAAATCGAATAACCCGATGCTTTGTATCAAGAAACAGCACTCCAAAGACTTCGTGCTCATACTCGTGCATCAGTGTTTGCAGGTATGAGAACGCCGACGATGGCTGTTCAATTTTGCGACCTTTACTCAATCGACCACGAGCAAGCTTGAGCGCCATATCCAATATATCCGCTTCGGTCACCTGCTCAGGAACGATGTAAGTACCGGCTTCTTCGCCAGCTAAGAATTTTTTGTTTTTCATAGGAGTCTCCAAAAAAACGGAGACGAACCCATGCCCTGACGGGGACGGAATCGTCCCCGCAGGGTGGTAAAGTTGATGTGGTTACTGAATTAACAGTTGTTGTGTTACTTCGAATAACTCACGCTTCAGATCTTTGACGTCATTAATCACAATGCTTTGAGGAAAGAATTTCTCAACACTGCGTGTTTGAATCCCGATCCCCAGCAGCTCAAAGCCACTGCGTCTGCACCGGTCAACAATGTCATGCGTGGCAGCCCAATCATCTGGGTCACCATCCGTTAGCACTATCATTAGCTTTCGCTTCTGTTTTTGCGCTAACAAACTGTTTGCCGCAAACCACATTGCTTGTGCCATAGGGGTACAACCTCGTGGTTTTTGGTCAAAACAGGCGGCCCGATGTCTAACCGATTGCTTGGGCAATAACGCGATAGAAACTTCCTGATGAATACCAGGAAAATAACTGACCGCAGGTACAACACCCGGTATGCCTTCCAGTGCCATGGCCAAAGCCAAAGCGGCTTCATTGGCAACATGAAAGTACTTTCGATTACCTTCGCCAATGGGTTTACCCATTGAACCCGATATATCGACCAGCAAGTGCACAGCAGCATTAGGCGCAATGCGAGGTTGCCTTTGAATAAACAATCTCGATTCACCTGCTTGTGAGGCGGCAAGACGATGGGTTGCAACTCGAAGACCGTGCCGTTTGGCATGATTCCGATTGTCCTGACTGGACTGAACCATGCCCCTAAGTCGGGCTCGAATTTGAGCAGACTCCGACGCCGATAAGGTCAAGATGGCCTCATCACCCAACATAGCCTGCTCTGCTTGGGGCAAACTGAGTGGAGTGACGCCCTGATGTCCTTCAGCTTGTTCCGACAACACTTCTGCCACTTGTGCGAAGGTATCGGGTTCAAACTGAGCGGCACTGGCCTCTAAGGCTTGTCGCAAATTGTCAGCTTGATCAGAGTTATCTGAATCACCCGTTTCAGCAGCATCCCCCGTTGCAGACGAGTCTGTTTCTGGGGTTTGACTATCACTACTGTTATTGCTGTCATTACTCGCATCTTGTCCAATGTCATTACCGCTATCAGCATCCGACTCATCCTGTGGTGGACGAGATTCTTCTTCCAACATGGCAACGATGGCATCGACAAGTTTTAGCACTTCACCTGTAGACGCCAGGCTAGGCACTGCTGTCAGCATGGCGCTTAACCGGCTCATCGCTGCGGCAGGAAAGAGTTGTCTCACTCTTTCATCAACTGTTTGATACAAAGGCGTCAGCGCTTTCTGACTCAGAAAGTGGCATCTCAAGCGGAACAACAACCATGCTTGCAAGTTAGATGCAGGCTCAGGCTGTTCAGGTACACACATTTGCTGTGTGTCTACCATGTACTCAATCACTTGCGAAATACTGCGCCTGGTTCCGGGGTAATCCTTTGCCAATTCGTTTTCAATGCGAACATCCTCAATAATATTGAGAAGTGCCTTACGGATCGGTTTGGACGACGCCTTCTGCACCATGTCAAAATTGGTATGCCGAATATGCGCCGCTTCATGAGCCAGGTAACCCCAAGCTATCTGTTGATAGTGTGGGTCGTCTGGGTTTGCTGTTGGGATCACAATCCGCTCACCATCGGTAAACGCATCTTGTCCTTGAATAAGCACCTTCACACCAAACTTTTCGCCATAAGCGGCGGCAACGATTGGCAGTGCGTTTTTTAATGGATGATTCATGGGAGTCTCCTAATCATCAGGGGGAATACTCCCTCAGCGGGAGCGTTTCCCCGCTGGAAATGTGAGTGTTTAAACCTGTGCTTTTAGCTTATCCAGGTCGTATTTTTGACCTAACAAAGCCACCAATTGAGCTGGACTCTCGTGCTGCTCAAATGACGTTTTAAGCTGGTCTAAACTCAGGATGTCATCCAATGTCAGACCGTACTGGTCTTGTAACTGAGTAGACACCTCGTGTTGATATTGCAGCCAGGCCCGCTCATAAGCGGTTTGCTGCAATACCATGTTTGGAACAAATACCATGGCCGTTACCCAAGCTCCATGTGCGTCCGCATCTGCGATCAGCACAGGGTTCTTGGGGATCACGACACTATGTGTTGAGTACGACCGTTGTACTAACGTTCGACAACACGCCACTTCTGGTATCGATTCACTTTCAACCGCATCAGTCACACCACGAAAATGTGCTTCAAACTGCTTTAGTTGGCTGGGGTTATGGATGGTTGATTGCATAATTTCCTCTTACATAGTTCAGAGGACATGCGCCCTTCAGGGCAACATGCCCCCAAGGACGTTAGAAATAAAATGAGTTTGGTACAGTCGAACCAAGGTTTGGTCTGACGGTTGGTTGTGGTATTGCACGTAAGTTATCTGCCTGAGCAGATACCGGCTGTGCGGGTTTAGGTTCAGGTTTGGGCATCAGTTGTCTGATATCCAATTGACCTTCACCGTGCATTCTCATCTTGTCTGGATCAGACAAAATTAAAATGGTCGCCATCAGTTCGTGATAGAGATTGTCTGTCACAGGGCCGGTCTTCGGCAGACGAACAAATAAATTGTCCATCGCTTCAACCATTGGCTGAACTCGATGATCCAGGAAGGACAAACCATCCAACTTGTCTCTTAACCGTTTGAGAGGATTAAGGGCTCGCTGGCTGATTTGATTCTTACCTGCAACGGAACGCTCAAACAGTTCATTGGCATCACGAGCCACCTCCCTAAAGAGGGTGTGTCCCATACCATTGACCTTGTCATCTAAGCCACCAGCTTGGTCAGCCGGTTGCATTCGATAGATGGCATAATCGAACTGAAGACGTTGTTCCACGTCTTCGATGGGTGATAATGCACGTCGGATTGCATCTGCAAATTCCGGGTGTTTCGCAACCCAGTCAAACGTCACCTGATCATAGTTGTCCAAGAACAACTGCTTGCACTGCGCAAACTCCTGACCGATCCGGTCAAGCTCAGGAACAATCTGATCAATTCGATCTTCAGGGACGGCATAGCCACCTAAAAACCGTACACCGACTTGCTCACACAAGCGCTGCGCTTCTTTCTTAAGCCTTTCAAAGTTCGCCAATGCCTCTGGGTCGCAAATTTTTTTACTCCCTAAGCTGGCAACATCCTTCGGAGGAAGTTGGCTGCCATTGGCTAATCTGAAATCTTCAGGCCTTAGCTTTTTTCTACCGCTCCAGATGGAACAGTCGATGTGACAAATCAAAAGTTTGTCGAGGGTTTGAATACTCATAGTGCATCCTCATGCGAGATGGGGACGCACCACTCCCAACAGGAGCAATGGCCCCCGTTTGGGTGGTAGTAGTTGACGCGCTAATGGCAATACCACTATCAGAAATAGTAATTTTGCGAATCAGGCGACGATTGGTTGAGATCAATTTTCACAGGCATTAAGTCCAGTGCTTCAGCTATCGGGCGAACCCGCTCTAAATCACTGCCTAGCAACCGCAATACATCTTTTTCCAACTTCAGTTGGTCGGATACTTCTATCCCTTCAGGACTCGCTACTGTGAGCGAACACAATGGTGGTAATTGACGCTTAAAGGCCAGTAACAGCAACAATGGCCACGGGCCATCATCCGTGTTAACAATGCCAGCGCCTTCACCTGACACCATGCTGATTTGATTGGTACTAGGTAATCCGCTTTTGCAAAAGCCTAATGACCATTCTCCAATCCTGACCTGCTTATCATCAATCACAGCCAAGCCATAGGCTTCAAGCAGCTTTGCCATATCGAACAACGCTTTTTGCGCCAGCGAGATTTGGCCATTGACGTCCTTGCGAGTACGAAACTCCCAACTGACGTTCTTGGCGCACGCGACGCTATCTAGCGCATTTGAGAGTTCAAATGGCCGCCCTTGATGATCAATGCCGACTTGTCCAACCAATCGATAACCCTTGTTGATTTTCTCATTGATTCGTCGGTCTGCTTCAGCGTTAGGATCAGTCGAGTCAATCAATCGCTGCTGCGACAGTTGACCTGCTTTTCCAAATCGAACTTCAATCTCCTGGGTATCTGATCCAACGTAAATAGCCCATTCTTTGGCTGTCCCATCAGAATGACTGTAACGGTAAAGAGCAAAGCACTTTTCCATCATCAATCCTCCCAGTGGTCACCGAAGACATCAGCGGCAATACGGTGAATGGCTTCACGTTGCTCCAATTCAGCACGAGCCGTCAAAGACCGAACCAGTGCATACTCCACTGCGTTAGGAGCGCCTTTAAAAGCAAGTGTTAACTTTGCCCAGCGCACCAAGGTCCGAGTGGACATGGTGATACTGAGTTCTGCACCGCCATCCGCGCCCCCAATAAAAAGACGACGAATGTCACCAGCCACCTTCACCATTTTTTGGCGAAAGACCTCTGGTAAGCCCGGCGCAACGTTCTCCAGAATGGCTTCCTCTACAGATGGCTCTGCATAGGTCGCTTCAATGATTCTAAAGCGATCAAGAAAAGCCAAATTCTGTTGAAGCACACCTTGATACAAGCCCGTCTGGTCACCGCTGCCCGCACTGTTGCCGGTAGCGATAAAACGAAACTTGGTATGTGGCATGATGATCTCACCGCCATTTTGTGCGATGACCAACGGGGCACCTTCCAAAATGTCATTGAGCCCAGCCAGTTCAGCAGGCTCAGCAAGATCCATTTCATTAATGATCAGCAAATGGCCATGCTTGACAGCCAGTGCCAGCGGTCCATACACAAAGGTCATGTTGCCATTAACCAGTGTGTGGTGACCGATAAGATCGGACAACTCCAATCGACCATGCGCAGTAATTTGCTGAACAGGCCAATTCAATCGAGAAGCAACTTGGCAAATTAGCGAGGTCTTACCGCATCCCGTGGGGCCTGTAATATACAAACCGTCACCGTCGGGGTTAGACAAGAACGCCAATACGTCACGTAAGTCTTCTTTTCTAAAAACATACTCGTCCTTGCGAACGGGAATGTTTGGATGGGTAGTGTCGGCACTAAATCCTTCCAGAACGAAAGCATCAGGAGCCGGGACATTAAACGTTTGATTCACTTGAACCAAAAATGGGGATTGTTCAGTCATGGTAAACCTCATTTGTTTTAACGAGGCCCCATGCCCCAACAGGGAATGAAGTCCCCGTCGGGTGGTGTGTTGATTTTGGTATGGCTGTGTATGTAAGAGTTCAGCTCGCTCTATCATTCGTACCCAGCATTGGCTACGAGTGAAACTGCTTTCTGATGCACTCGATGTAAGCGCATGAGAAAGGAGCCGAAATCGGCTCCAAGTGAACGTTAAAAATAAAATGAGCTCGGCGAGTCACCTGGCAGAACCAAGTTCTCTGGCTCAAGGCTGATTTTGATTGGTGTTTCAACGGGCTGCTCTGGCTTATTGGTGCTGATACGCAACCGCTCTTGTGGCGCTTTTCGGTAAGCGGCTAAAACCTGTTCGTCCAGTTCGCCTAATTTATCGGTGGCCAATTGCTTATAGTCCACAGTGCCCGCCATCATGTAGCGGCTGAGTTTGACCCCAGCATAATCCGCATGAGCGTAATTACCCATCATAGCGACCAATTTTGACTGAGCGTCTCGCATTTCCTCTTTCAAAGATTTAATGTGATTTTCCAGTCGGACAACTTCGGAATGTGCTGAGCAATACTGGCGAGACAGCGATGTCCAGCGGTATTGGGCTTCACCCTTGGGAACAAAACAATCTTGTTCAGGGCATTTTGACGGTTCTTTTTTGGTCTGTACTAACTCCCAAAACTGAAGCGCTGTTTCTTGCAATTCAGTTAAGAACGCCGCGTCTCGTTGTATTTCAAACTCAATCAGTTGATCCTCAAAATAGAATACCAACCAACCACGCGTGCTATTGGCGACCAGTATTTGATGCTGAACTTGCACCCAATACAACTGGTACGCCTCACTTTGTTCTCTGTGAGCTTGCACATCCTCAAAAACTGACTGGCAAGGACATTTCAGTTCAACGGGTTCGCCCGCATCGTTGATGCCATCAAAGCTGGCCCGAAAGATTGCGTTATGATCGGCTTCAGCACATAACGGCAGAAGAAAGTCATTGTGCGCATTCTCAAATGCTCGCCTTGCTTGAGGCTCCAACCGTATACCGCGAAGCACATTGGGATTATTCGACAGGTCTTCCGGTAATACGAATCCAGTTTTTTCTGCCCATAATCGCCAAGGTGTTTTGTAGGGTGAACGCCCCATAATAATTGGGGCTTCAGATGCCGTAACCCCTGCAATGCGCCACTGGTGCCATGCAGGAGTACGTTGTGATAGGTCGATAACCTTCATATTGCCTCCTTTGAGGGGAGACTCCCCCGAAGGAGAGAACTCCCCTTCAGGGTTAAGTGGTTACTTTGCAGCTTGTGCTAACGCTGTTTGGTGCTGAACAACACTTGCTTGAACCGAATCAATTGCCGCTATACCGGCTTGAATCGAACCTAAGACAAGGGCAACAACCAATACCAAGCGAAAAAGTGAGGCTGATTTAGTCATGGAAGATCTCCAAAAAAAGACGAGACCTTCCCCCTGACGGGAGAATAATCCCGCCAGGGTTAGTAAAATGAATGCGTGGCGCTAAGAAGCTAAAGGCTGTGTGAGCGCTTTGGCTGCTTGTTGCTGTGCATTAAATATTTCTTGTTTCGCAAACGTCAGTTCAACACCTTGAAAATGTTCATTGGCATATTCCAATGCACTATTCCAAGCGTTTGAAGCTTCCGCCCGCTCGATAAGCTTGTAAACAAGCCCTCGGGTTCGGGAGTCAACTTGCTCGGGTGGAATCACAGATGGCTCAACAACATGTGTTGCTTGGCCTTCGATAATTCGCTCCGCTTCGTCTTGATCGAAAATTCCCACAAAGCCAAACGCAATGCGGGAACACTGGATCATGGATTTATGTCTTAGCATTCGCTTAGTGTGCGTCTGCCATGGACCATCTACCCGGTAAGGGCCATTTTTGCCGTTACCTTCAAAAGGCGGTCGATAGACTTCATCCAGATACTCAGTGATTTTGACTGGGTGCGAACGATCGCGCCGATAGATGATGCATTCCATCCATTCAGGGCATTCTTTCGCGCCATCCAGTGAGACTTTGGTTTCTGAAGTCTTAAACTCCATGCCATCAAACTGGTCGTGTTGATTGATGATGCGAGACCATCCATCGACACCTACGACTGGGATAATCCCAGCTTGCTTATCAGGGAACGCAAAAATCTCTTTGGTGAAAGGGTTCAAGCCGTACTGATCTGCAACCACCAAGAGCGCCATCATCTGCTCATTGGTCGGTGCACTACCGTCACGTTGCTTGAATGCTGTTGCTTTTAGGGTATCGAACAACTTGTTTGGATCGACACTAAAGCGCTCAGCAAAGCGTTGGATTAGCTTTGGTTTTTCCATTTTGGACTCCGACAATCAAAGTGGGAGTCTGCCCCTGACGGGAAAGTACTCCCGGCTGGGTTAAAGCGTTTTCGCTCGGTTAAAAATCTGGTTCAGGATAAGTTTGCGCCCAATTAGCTTGGGAGCCCGCATCATCCGCCGCTGATGGCTCAGATGTTTTGTTCACACTATCAAGAAGCAGAAACTCGTCCGCGTCCACTTCGGTCAATCGATGCTTAATACCATCTTTCTCCCATGAGCGCGTGCGCTGAGGCCCTTGAACAAAAAGCTTCGCTCCTTTTTGGATTAAATCTTTTGCTCTTAGCCCTAACTTAAATCCACCACGATCTCGAAAAACGACCCGATGCCATTCCGTATGCTCTTTGAGCTCATTGGATTGACGGTCGCGCCATTTCTCAGAAGTGGCCAGCGAAATGCTGGTCACTAAATCACCTGATGGATAGGCTCGCGTCTCTGGCTCAGAGCCAACGTAGCCTATGAGTGTTACTTGGTTTTTCATGATGTTCTCCTCGTCTTAGTTGAACTCTGTGCACACAGTCGTTTCTGCCCTGCTGGGCAAAGAAGGCTGACGGCGCAGATAGGTTGGTATTTCGAGTAAAGCCATATCGTACTGATGTGGCTCTTTGTAAAATGCAGATGTCAAACGGGGCATACCAGGAGCTTTAGGCACTGCCATTGGACGACGTTTTGGTGTTGGTGTGAGCAAACGCTTGATTTGAGTAAGGACAAATCGAAACGGGCGCACGCTTTGACGGGCAACCAATCGCAAAAGCGACCAGCTCAGTTTTGCAAGCAACATAATGCCTGCGATTTGGATAATAAATCCGAAGATATATTCCATTGGTGACTCCTTAATTTAGTTTTGAAGGAGTCACCCCCAACTGGGGAAAACTCCCCCAGTTGGGTGGTGAAAAGGCGAACCGCAAGGAACGCATGGTTGAGCATGTAAAAACATGCAGGCTATTTGTTTAAGGAGGCTAGCTACCTCTTAGTACCACTGAGAATACTCAGCGGCGGGCTTCCTTTGAGCTCATGCTCTCAGGCGCAGATATCACTGAAACAGATCAGCAATATTTGATAGTCAGTGTAACCGTCTTATCCAGACAGGATAGTTAGAAAGATGCTCAATTCTTCCACCTAGCTGAAAGGCCATTACCTCACAGAGGATTAGGCTAGGGACTGATTATTGTCATATCAGGAGCAAACTTATGGCCCAAGCAAAACCCAATTACTCAAAACCCATCTTTGAACAATCATTCACAATTAACAGCTTACAGGCGCAACGTGTCGTTGACCGTGTTTTTAGACGGACGGTCAGTGCGCTTTACGGAATCGATGTCATCCTGCGCATCATTGGCGATGAGAACGAAATTGATGAAGTGGAACAGATCATTAGCCAGTTGATCGAAGATTGCGCTAAGGCGGTGGACAACGAACAAGCTCGTTTGGACAAACTGATGGAGTCCAACGGCATCGATGAAGTACCTGACTACACCGACCCGATTACCTTCAACGCCAAAATCAGCTCGCCTCAGGTTGGCCAGTTTGTCGGCTTAGTTCGCAAACTCGATGCGTTGATGATCTCAATGGACACACTCTGGTTATCTAGCGTGCTTAGCAACAAGCAACGTGTTGATGGCAACTACGCATGGCAACAGCGCATTATCAAACTTGCACGACGCATTATTGATATCGAAATTAGAGCACGAAAATCAGCCCAAGCTAAGGGTAAAGAAGCAGAAGTTGAGCAAGCGGTGCCTTCAACCGATGACGATATCACTGAAGAGGAAACAGATACCCCCGCCAACTAGACAACTGGGCTCCCATCAACCAGCCCCTCTCGAAGGGGCTTTTTCAAGATACGACGCAAGGCTTGCGTTGCATATAACTATTCAAGCATTGGTTATACATGATTTTTGTAAGCGTGGTAGTTATCGAGTACTTGATGATAAAGCATTGCCGACTTTTTTCTTGCGGCAGGATGGAAGGCATTGATGAAGACAACCCCGTCATTAACATGCACTCGTTCGCTAACTTTTTTAAGCTCAGGGAATACGTAACGTTTAACTTGATTATATGTGCCGCAAAGTACAACAATGTCAGGGTTAATCAACTCAATTTGCCTTCTAACAAAAGGGGCAAATTCTCTGGCATGGGCGTCAAACGATTTTTGGTCGGTTCGCGCACTTCCCGATGTTTTCCTTATGTTTATGTATGCAATACTCTTAACGGCAATTTTTTCATTTAATTTAGCATCTCTCAGGGACGGCACAGCCCCATCATATTTTTGAAGTCCGTAAGCCCAACGACCCACCCGACGGAGAACCTTTCCTCGCCACCATCCACTTGCCTTCACTTCAATAGCTCTATTAATAGCGTTGACAATATTTTGCTTTGCTTCATTTGTTTCCTTTAAAACAAACAAAACTTTTTTACCACAACTATCCCAGTCCTCAGTTGAAATCACTCCATCGTAGTTGAAATACCAATCCTTCGGGAATGCCTCTTCCCATGCAACCATCAACTTATCAAGACAGTCTATTTCTGAAACAGATTTATCATCCATAGAAAAACTCAGGCAGGTTCTTATGAAACATCATTTGGATAGATGGGTAGTTCCATTAGGTAGCCATTCAATATTTAAAGTGCCACCACCGAAACGTACAATCCCTTCCTTTTTCGGAAGCTCGTTACATTGACCTCGGTATTCTATGAAATTATCCAGAAGCTCAAGCAAGTGTAGTTTGAAGCCTGATTCGGTAACCTGATCAAAAATGTCATCTTCAAGAGTCCAAGATGTTCCGCTTAGGCGGTCTTCATCATCTTCCGCACGAAACACTACCTCACCCGACACCTTCACAATGTCAGGGTGTTGTTTTGAAAGCATAGCCAAGCGAGTAGCTTCAAAGTTTTGATCGAAATTAGGCATTATTAATTTTCCTTTTATCATAAATTTGATATGTGCCAGACTATCAGCTTTTCCTTTTTGCAGCAGCCTCCTAAGTCTGAAAATAGTAAAAAATCAGAGCAAATTGCGCACACGCTGAACAGTAAGCATAAGAGGAACAAAGTACCAAATTGGTTACCTTAAGGCACATTACGTTCTTTAAAGTAACCAAAAAGGAACATTATTGGCAAAGCTGTTTTAGAAGGACGTGCTCAATTATTCCCCGAAATTTCTTCCGTCGCGTCCTGACGCAGTTTCTGGGCATCCATTCCGTTTATCCTTTCAATAGCTCTGTCTGCGGCACTTTGACGGTTTCCATCAACGTTTAGCGTACTTCCTGAGCCAGTAAGTCTTTCCAGATCCAGTGACGGTACTTCGGGTAAGTTGCCAGTTATCGACAAGATACCTATCCATTCATCCAGATTGACTTGGTTCCAGTCTACCTGGTTTAACTGACTCGCGGTCAAACCTTCACAGTTTGGTGACTTCGCACTGCCCCAACCAAGGCCCAATTGCGGACGCACTTGTTCTTGAATGATCCGTGAAAGTGGCGAAGTAAAGCAGCAATATGACTGCCGTTTTTCAACACAGGCACCTAAGAACTTAGACTTGCAGTAAGAGCCTACGTAGTGGCAACTCTTCAATACCCGCTTGGCGTTCATTTCAAACTCACTCTGCTCACATTTCCAGATAAGCTGAATGAGGATCATGGTGACTGAATAAATCATGTAGGCCGTCATAACCGTACTCAGAACCGCGCCCGCAGCGCCTCCCAGTGCAAAGTTACCACCCGAAACAACACCATCGGCTCCAACCGCGCCACCAACGTTACTAAACAGTGCCGATTGCGCCCCCGAACCAAAGGTAGTACCTACCCATTCAGCCGTTTTGTTGGTCAACACCTGCATGAAGCCTGTCGCAGCTTGCTCCGCTCCAGCACCAGCAGCCGTTGATGGTCCAGCCCCCATGAGAGAGTCCCATGCAGACACAAAAGGCTCTTTAACCGCACTCCAAGTACTCGTGATTGGCTCCCTGAGCGTATTCCAAGAACCATAGATTGCCGAAGACGGATTCATGGCCATGACTGCCGTATCAAGCTTGTTAACCGCCACTATCATCGTGATGTAGTCCGATAACGACACGCCGCTTGGCTTTTCACAGCAATCCACTATGCCGCCAACGGCTTTTTTGCACTGGCCAGCATTACCTTTAAAAACCGTACACTCGACGTTATCTTGGCCATCAGCTCCCGTGCATGACATATCATTGGTCATAAACTGCGCCGCATTAAGCATCGCAGCGGCTTCTGCAAAGTTAGCCTGCTTGATTGACTCTGGCTCTAAACAATCTGTGCCCATACAGCGAACTGGCCCCTCACAGTTGTATTGAGTTTCCATTCGTGCATTTTGCACTTCGACGCTTTGTCCGCAGTCATACACCAAACTTTGGATATAGCAGAAGCCTTCATGACCAGCCCCGCCTTCAGTGCATTCGGTTCTGACATACTGGCAGGCCGGGTTTTGCTCTAGCGCGGCACACGTATTGGTGGTCGTGTTTTGTCCGTTATTGACGATGGTTTGAGTATTACCATTGGCATCTACCCAGCTATCTGAGCTGCCCATATTGAACTCAGGATGAGCAGTCGAAGCATTGTAGGTTGCTCTTGCCCTCCAGCATGAGAGTCCCAGTCCATCAGAACTGCCGCGACTGGTTAAATGAGCAGGAGACGAAACAACCGCCGGATAAAGGCTTCCAAGATTGGCCAACTCGCCACTACCAACCGTTAACCCGTTGATTCGTTTTGTGCCCGTATCCAAACACTGCCACTGCACCGCAGTAAACTGATCCGTTTGCATCAAGCATTGGTCTATGCCCGGATCACTTGATTGATGAACAACGTCTTGCTCTAAGTATTTGCCAAAAAAGGTCAAGGAAGCGCTCAGTTTCGCAGGAGCCAAACACTTCTGAACTTCTCGGCTGCAAGTATCGAAATCGACTTTGTTCCAGCCGGATTCGCATCTGGAACGAGAGACTTCCTGAGGTTCATGCCACGAAATAATCGACCCATTGACAACTTTACACAATGAACCAACCAAGGTTCCTTTTGGACAGGTCATTTCAGGGTATTTAATGGACGGTTTCGTCTCAATCACCGTTTCCTTATTGCCCGTCAGTGAGAGTGTCGTTTTCCAACCATTTGCCTTGGACGGCGACTCGGTGATTTTTATCTCAGTATTTTGATTATCAAAAATCCTCAGTGTCGCGTTTCCAGTTTGCATAGTACTGCTGTGCTGTGGAACAAAACTGAGCGTGTCAGAGCTAAAGCAACCGCGCTCAATGGACCAGCTTTGTTGATGGGTTTCAGCGGATACACGTCGCTCTAACAGACACTGAGTAAGCGTGCTGATCTTTTCGCACACCTGGTAATCCGGTACATGCTTGGTTTCCGTAAATGGCGTAATCGTCTGAGTAGGCTCACAGGCCTCAAAACTACTCGGCATAAGATTGGATACCACGCACTTTGGATCGCTGGTTTGCAATCCACAGTCATAGGTATCGGTAAAACGAATGCATTCACCTTTATCATTGGTCTCGGCACATTCTGACGACATGAATCCACAGGAAGGATTCGCTTCAAGCACTTGGCAGGCCTGATTTTCAATCCCCTTATAGCTTTCGTCATCCACACTCACTTGTACACGCCGACACAAAGGCGATATGCCAGTCACAGGGCTTGGGGCAAAGTAGGATTCACAAACTGAAACACCATTGACCACCGTACATCCGTTGGTTGAAGAAGACTGATCCGTGCATTGAATGCTGTAGTCTGAAAACTTCGTCGGGATATCCGCTGCTTGTTCGATACAGGACTGTGGTGACCAACGATCATTCATCACCACCTTGGTTGGATCAAAGCGCACCTTGATGCGTGCATACCCCTCACCACTACCCGTAACCGATACGCGAATTTTTACCGGCACTTCTAAACCGGGCTCTACCGCTTTTAGCTTGGCAGTGAGATCGGTATTTGGATTGCGCTCCCAACTGGTACTGAGCTCGCAGCGACCTGCCGTTTCTGGTGGAAAGTTATTGTTCGGCCCAGACCAGACTTTCTGATCGCCAAGCCAAACTTGCATGTAGTCATCCCATTTGGCGTACTCAAGAACGGCTGAGGTAATCGCATCGGGGTTCACGACTTTGAGTGTGATGGCCTGTTCGAACACTTTACAACGGCCACTCCAGTAGTTGTCACCAATTCGTCCGATCCAAACTTCAAGGCACCCTTCACCACAAGAGCGAAGGTTCATCGGCCCTGAAACATGCTCAATAATGCCTGCCGTGTAATCGTGAGTAATCGTGCAGCTGTTAACCGCTGTATTGAGCCTGTCGCATTGCTGGTAATTTGGGCTGCCTTCACCTTGAGACTCACAGCCGGGGAAGCTTTGCGTTAATAGATTTGGGTCAATTTGAACCGCATCGGTTAATGCCCAAAGCGGATCATTGACCATATCTGGCCGAGACCTGTCTTTGATTTGCTGGAGCGAACGAAATGCCTCACCCGTAGCGCTACTTTCGGATGCCATGCTCTCTTGGCGCTGCGTCCCCAATTGATTCATGCTGGCATCAGAGCCGTAAACGCCCGTTAAGACATCCAATGAGCCCTGATCCATACCAGGGAAAAGCTCTTGCAAGTTAATCGTCTCATTTCCACTGCCATTCGGCACCGACAATGTATTGCCATTGAGTGCGGGCATCGTCCAGTTTTGCAGTAATTGCTTACCTTCTTGTTGTCCGCTTAGGCCGGATTGGCGCTGCACATCAGCGGCCACAGCATGTAAGGGCAAGCACGCCATAGTGATAGATAAAATACCCGCTAACACTCGGGTAAAAAATGTTGGTTTCATAGTTAACCTCCCGAGTTACAGCAGTCTTGCCAGCGCCACAAAATGTAGAGCGCATCTTCTCCGGCACCGGGGATCGTTCGCCACTCTCCCCATTTCATGGTGCTTTCACCGATGACATGCGCACTTTCAGTTTCCGGTACAGGGAAGAACATACTCATCTTGTATTGGGATTTCGGCAGCATGGGTTCGATAACAGGTCGGCATAGCGCACTGTTCCCCATTGTTCGCCTTGCAAGACCACGCCTGTGTTGAGCCGCGATTGCTCGCGCCGCTAAATGGCTGGTGTTTTCTGCTAATGAGCCGAAGGCTAGTGTGTGGCCAGATAACGGGTAGAGATGGCCCCAACTGCCAGCACACCAAAACAACTGATCGATGGGTTTACCAAGCGTTGATGAAGCAGCGTCAGCGGTACAAGCCGAAATAGCCAATGGATTGGCAACGGCAGCCGCTTCAGGCTGAGTAAAAAAGGCCAGTTCATCGTTCAGCCATGTTGGGTCCAATTCGGACAAATACATCAAGTCAAAGTCCATGTAACCATCGGCATTGCAATTGCCATCCATGAACAAATCGAGCATGACCAAAAGCGGAAAGGCGTAATAATGGTAATGGTAGAAAGCAAGATCACCGGTATCGTATTCACCCTCACCATGACCACCTTGCAATCGCCTATCACCTAACGGTAAGCGAATCCCTCCCAGTGAAGGCGAACAACCTGGCGTTCTGACCAGTTCAATCAAACGCGCTGGCTCCCACATGCTGGTAACAATACCTGGCCTTGGCACACCTAAGTTGTCTTCACATAAGCAAAATGACTTGTTTGATGCGCCGCTTGGGACATTGCCAGAGCCAAGAGGAAGACCGGCAACCCGGATAGGAAAAATGCATGACCAGCAAACATCCGTCAGCAACTTGCCGGACAATAACCCCGCGTCTGGGCAGGTCAATTCGGCTTTTGCAGGAATAGATGCGCCCAGGACAAACATGACAACGAGAGTCCGTACCAGACGATACGTATTATTGAGCTTTTGCATGAACAAGCTCCTTCGCTGGAATTTCTTCTATTTCAAACGCGAGTCCCTTTGCTTGAACAAACGATGGGGTGACTTGCAAATCAAAGCGCTGCTTTAGCGAGGCATTGAGAAGGTAAACCGGACTGTCCAATGTCTTTTCGAGCGCATTGAGGCGATTCCAGCCTTGAGCACGGTCGAGCTGCGTGGTGATAAGCGTAATGCGGCGCAGTGTCCTATCTTGCGTCTCAAGCCAATGTGCAACTGCGTCCACTTCGTCAGCGTTCGACGCATTAAACACCACAAGCTGCTGAGTAAACGGCAAGGCTTTTAGCGGGTTAATACGCGTTCCTGCTGGGATCAATGTTCGGCCATTGGCATCCAATAGTGGCCGCTGCATGACGATGGTTGGATCAACCGTTCTCATCCGATACTGCGTGGCTTTGGGTAACTCAGCAAATGTTTGGCGAGACCAGAAACGCTCAATGGCTTTTTTCTTTAACGCGCCCAAGTCAAGCGACTGTAAACGCTGCATCGCCACTTGCATCAAATCCGGTTCTAAAATCGAATGAATCGGACCGCGTTGACCCAATGAACCGCTATTGCCGGTTTCAATTTGGCGTTGCAACCAGTCCTTGCTGTAAACCCCTAGTGCACTTGCAGTCACCTTGTCATCGTCTATGCGAAAAATGGCAGGCACGCTAGTCACCCGCCAGTGCACAAAGGCTTTAGGATCGATTCGAACCTGAGGAACAGGATCAAGCCCTGTCATCAGCGTATGCCAATCACGGATAGCCGCCCCCAAGGTCTTTCCTTCAGGAATTCCCCGAAACAACACAATAGCGCCGGTAGCACTGGCCTCTTTAAATAGCTGCTTCAGTGAGGAATCCCCCAGTGAAGACGACGCAAATATCAACCATTCATCGTTGTGTTTGAGCGACGCAGGTTGTTCAATCGGTGAAAAAGGCTCGATAAATTCAGATGAACCATCCACAGCACTTTGTAAAATGCTGCGGCTCATTTCGACGATCTTTTTGTCTTCGTCAGACAACGGAAAAGGCTCTTGTGCCCAGGAAACTTGCACCCAAGACAATGGAGCAACCAATAAAAATAAGAGACATAGTCTTTGCATCATCTACCTCCTACCAAAGCGGCCAAGCGCGACCGACAATCTGCTCGCGCTTAACGGCATTCCAATAGCGGGAGTCGAAACTCGTTGCAGCCTCGCCGGAAAACCAATATTCGTTTTCTTGCAGCGTCAATGAACGGCTAAATTCTGTTTCAGCCACACCAAGACGCTGGGCTAATGCCATGCCGGTAGAGACTTCAGCACCGTTCACTAGCACATGCTCAGGCGTCACATTGACTTCATCCCCAGGCATCCCTGTTAGGCGTTTCAGCATACGAGTACCGTCGTGATATAACGGAGCAAGTCCTTTTGAGTGGAAGGCATACAAACCATCCTTAACGGGCTCTTTATTCCATAGGTCAATCAGGTACACCGTGGTATCAGGCAGGCAGCGCTCTTGCTGGGTATCAATACCTATTCGGTAGCGCATCATGGCGTAGGTGCCTACCAAAGCCATGATTAACGCAAGAACGGTCAACCGGATAAGGTATGGCCGCCAAGGCATTCTTTTACGGAGTATCTGCATGAGACACCTCCTTTGAGCCTACTGGCACAAATACAGAATCATCAGCACCCACCACCGCTTGGGCATCCAGCACGATAAAACCGGCTGCTTTTAGCTTTTCAATTTGCTGATTGGTCTGAAACAACCTGGATTCGATGTCTTGTTCGCTGGCATTGGGGCCCAGTGACAACACCGCCTCCCCAAAATCCACGACTGCAATGGGCGTACTTAACGCCAACTGGCTGTGGATGGGTTCGAGTGTTTTCATTAAGAGCCAACTGGTCATTAACCCGCTACCAGCAATAGACAAAGTAATAGAAGCCATAAATGGCCAAAGCGTGGTCTTATTCATAGCCTCGCTCCTTCAACAACTGAGAGATGGCATCAGCAACAGAAAGGCCTTTGCGCGTTAACTGCTTAATCGCGTTTACATCTTCTGCACGGGACGAGTACAACAGCTTGTGAAACGGATCGACGATGAGGCGGCCAATCCCGGTGCCCATCTCGGTAATAAAGAAAATTTCGGAATAGACACCAGTGACGGTATGAACGGTTTTCAGGTACTCATAACCGCCTTCACCTAGTGGCAAGCGGCCTTCTTTTTTGAGCGCGTTGATGGTTTCGGCTTTTTGGCCAAGCAGGTACATATTGGCCGAGTTTTCAGCGATGGCTTTACCTGTAGGGCTATCATACAAATCGTTGACCGACTGCGTTACTGTTACAGCACTGCCGCCATATTTTCGAAATCGACGGTAACCCGTCTCGATAAACTTACCGACATCACCTTGAGTCAGCAGATCCCAGGCTTCGTCGATGAACACAATCTTGCGACGATCCCGCTCACCTAAATACATCTCTTGTTGAATTTGGTAGATAAGCTGAAGCAACACCACTTGTTGTAGATGCTTACGCCCCTTGAGCTCTTCTAACTCCAGAACGGTGAAACGGTTTTTGAAGCGAATATTATTGTGGCCATTAAAGAAGCGGCCATATTCGCCCTGTGTCGTAAACGGATAGAGCTGCTCACCCACGTCTTGCACACGTCGGTCTTCGTGATTTTTCAAGGCCTCTGCCACATCATCAACTAACATGGCACGACCTTTTTTCTCCCACAGTTCACGGGTCTGACGTTTTAAGTTGGCCATCTGAAAATCCGTTAATGACTGCGTAGGCGCGGCCATTGCGGCCAATAACCCAACCAGTACATCCGCTTCTTCGTCATAGTCCTCAACGATTTCAAACGGATTCAAGCAAATGCCACTGTCCCGCCCGAACTGTAAGAACTCACCGTCATAGACTTCACACAGCTTTTCATAAGAGCGGCCAACATCAATCACCCAGCATTGCCCTCCTTCTGATAAGTAGGAGGAGATGATTTCGTTCACCAGGAAAGACTTGCCCGACCCCGATTGCGCCGCGATGCAACAGTTGTAATTACTGCCCGAGTCATAAAGGGACACACTCATGATCTGACCATTACGGGAAACAAAGTTAATCACCGGCGTGCCAGTGCCTTTCCAATCCGCAAACAAAGGCAACAGAGGGATGACATGCCGTGTCGCCATGGTCTTGAATCGAAACAAGTCGTTCATCGCCTGGCGGTCAGCACCAAATGGCAAGGCATTCAGGAAAATGGGCAAACAGAAGTACTTGTCTTCCATCAGCTCAAATCCGAGTTCTTTGAAATAAGTTCGAGCATTTGAAACAGAACTGATGGACGCCTCTTCCGTTGGTGAAAACAGCGTCAAAGTCATATTTGCCCGAATAGGACGATCACCTTCTTGCAAGGCTTCAAAAAGAACATCAAATCCCTTTTTCTTGGCTGCCAGCACCGGCACAAACTTGAGCATCGGGCCATAGGCCTGATTGACCGCCCATTGACGCTTCGTCTCTAAACGAGATCGCATGGCCTCGGCTGAGGGAAAGTGAATGGTGACATTCAGCAAAAAGCTTCCGCGTAAACCGCGACTGCCCGTCATCATATCGCCCGCAAAACTTGCGGCATGACCAAACCAGATCCGCTCAGGCAAGCGCTTAAATGATAAGGTTTTAACTTGGTAATCACCCAGCATCAGACCTTGACTATCCACTTTGATAGCTCGGTCATAGTCCAACACTTGCTCTCGAAGTGGTTTATCTGCCTCACTACGGATTGGTGATGGATTACGCCAAGAAGCATCTTTTCCCCAGTTAAGCTGCGCACTTAATGCCGCGAGCCAGTTTCGGTCAGTCATCTCAGTGACGCGAAAACCAACCGTTGCCAGCGCTTGCGAGAAAGAAGCCCGAAGCGCGGATGCTCGACTCAACTCACGCTCCGTCGGTATAGGACTTTCCAAAGGCAATTTGCAGGTGACGATCAGTTGAAAGTTGCGTACCTGAGTCTGGGTCGATTCTTCTATCGGTTGAACCGTGCCCCCATCGAGGAAATCCGCACGTTTGCGTATCGACGCCCTGAGCAATGGATCGGATTGACGATGCCGTAAGCCCATCATGCGTTGAAGGTCGGTTTGAATATCAGGCGAGGCGTACAGGCCAAATTGAAGCAAAGTGTCTTTTGGCCAGTCGTTGTTGAGTAGAACATTAACCCTGTCTGCAACAGACTCATCACCACCGGGCAATGGGTCACATAGAAAACCAAAGCCAACGCTCTGGTCTTCCATGAAAAACAGTTGCTCATCGTCGGAATAGGCCAATACTGGCAACAGCTCAGAAGCGCGTTGCCCTGAATACAAAGAGGCTTTCATTAACGCCCCTCCAACCAAGCAGAAAGGTCATAAGGACGGCCTCGGCTGATGCGACCATCATTGGCGACAATGAAAGGCACACCTTGAATGCCCAGAATTTGAGCCGTCACCAAAGTACGCTGCATTGGTTCTAAGTTGCAGGCATCATCCTGTTCTAGGTTACCAATCCGGCCATTCAGCAATGCATCGGTGGCCGCTTTCTTGTCACGCGCACAGCCAAGCTGGCGAACCTGACGCTCTGAATCAGGACCAAGCACTGGTACAGGGAGTATTTGGAAGGTGTATTCTTTGGTTAACGATAGGGCTTGTTTCAAAAGCTCATGGCAGTGCGGGCACCGGGGATCAACAAAGACCACCACTTTCTTTTTGCCTTCGCCCAGCGTCAGTGGATTCAAATCATCCATTTTTAAGCCAAGACGACTTAAATCCAGCGTGTTCCCAGCTTCACGAATTTCTTCAAGGCTAGTAAGCGGCTTTTTGGACCAGGCATCATAGAGCGTGCCATCAATGACGAACCGGCCACTGTCTGACATGAAAACAATGCGGCCATTGCTTTCGACCGCTTTCATACCCGTGACCGGCAAAGAAACCATGCCGTCAATTTTGCCAACGGGCGACACTTCAGACACGGGTTCAGCTTGAACCAAAGGAGACAGCGCAAGCGCCAGAATGATTGGAGATAGTTTTTGCATGAGGAGTCCTCGTTAATGTAAATCGAGGCTCCAGTCTATGCAGTTGTCCTATGTGGACTCGGTTAGATAGATTGAAGAATTGGATGCCTTGCTAGGGTGCCACTTGTTGTTACGCACTATTAGTACAGGCATAGCTTTCATTCTGGCTGCCTTACAGACTTTCCCTAAGTCATCTAGTTTATCTAAACCCACTTTTTCACACTCTGGGTGTTAAAATTCTTCACCGTTCAAACTAACCAAGTCCTTTTAAGCCCCTCAGAAGTCAAGTCAACAAATTTGACATCTTTTAGTGTCATTATTGTAAACTTGTATCCTGCCAAAATTAAGTCTACACTTATGACATGTTTAAGTGTCATCCTTGCTAACTAGAGGCGTATTGTGAAAAAGGCTGAGGCAATTAAAAAGCTCTTAGAATATGACAAGCGTGGTCGCTGTGTTTTTACTAATTCAGATCTGGCGAAAATCTTTCATCAAGATAATGAACGAGCATTGCGTGCGGGAATTAAACGTTTGCAAGATGATGGCTTACTCACCCGAATCATTAATGGTGTGTACTTATACAATTTAGCGCAGTCGAAAGGCAGCGACACGTTGGAGCAAATTGCTAAAACCATTCGACGTGGAGAATATAACTACATTAGCCTAGAGTCTGCACTTTCTGATTTTGGAGTTATTTCGCAAATTCCAGTAGATCGCTTAACTGTTATGACAACGGGACGTTCCGGTGAATTCAAAACACCTTTGGGTACAATTGAATTTACGCATACGAAACGAGAACCAATCGATATTATAGAAAATACCAGTTTAGTCGGCAGACCACTTAGGTTAGCAACGAAACAAACTGCATACAGAGACTTAAAACGAGTTGGCCGAAATACACATTTAGTAAGCAAGGATGGGCTATATGAAAATTGATCAAGAAAATTTCGCGCTATTGGTGAATAAAGCAATGCAGGTTGAAAATGTATCTCATATGCGTTCAGTGATAGAGAAAGAGCTCTTACACTACGATATTTTATTTGCGCTAGAGAAAGGTGGATTTCTAGACAAACTAACTTTTCAAGGTGGCACGTCGTTACGACTTTGTTATGGAGGCAATCGTTTCAGCGAAGATCTGGATTTTGCTGGCGGGAAGGATTTCAGCTCAGCAATGTTGGCAGACATGAAACATTGTATAGAAAAGTACATTGGCGAACGATACGGGCTTGAAGTGACAGTAAAAGAACCAAAGGATCTAAAGCAAGATCCTAAATATTCTGAATTGAGCATTGATAAGTGGCAAATAGCGGTAGTGACTTCTCCTGAGAGAAAAGATCTGCCAAAACAAAAAATCAAAGTAGAAGTGGCAAACATTCCAGCCTATACAAGAGAGCCGCAACCTCTTCAAATAAACTATGATTTTTTGCCTGATGGATACAGTGATACGCTAATTCTGACAGAAAGCTTGGATGAAGTCATGGCGGATAAAATCATTTCTTTGCCTGCCACTACAAGGTATGTCCGCCACCGAGATATATGGGATTTAGCTTGGTTACAGCAACAAGGCGCGACACTCAATATGGACTTGGTTAAAAACAAGGTGTCAGATTATAAACTTGAGCACTTCAACAAAATGTTGGAAAACTTTCTCGAACGACTTCCTGATATTGTGTCTAGTGAAGCGTTCATTGCAGAAATGAAACGTTTCTTACCAACAGATGTATTTGATAGAACCCTAGCTCAGGATAAGTTTCAAGTTTACCTGCAAAATACTTTGGCGAAACTATTTAAAACTGTGAGTAACGAATTTCTAGGCAACGTTACTAATAATGAGTTTAGAATGTAAAAAATTGGGTCCACAAAGCAGTGACTTTGTAGACCCAAACCTTTTAAAGGTCTCTATACAGTTTATCAGGTGCCCAGTAACACGGCGCTGATTGCTGGAACGGTTGTGCCAATGACTTCTTGAGCGCTGGCAACAACAGGTAAGGTTGCAGACATAACACTTTCAACGACGGTTGGCGTATTGTAGAGACCCATACCGCCACCAATGCCCAAGGCAAAAGCCATCAAGCTTTGGCGAGCGATACCGCCCACAATACCCACCAGAACCATGGCTCCCGCTACGATCCGTCCCAAAGTACCTTGGGTCCAATCTTTTAGGGTATCCCACACATCAGTGAAAGCATCACCACCGGTGCCCGCAAATGAGGGCTCCGAAATCATTAACGCCATCAAACCAAGCGCACCAATGGTCATTAGGCGCTGAGTTTGAATGGTGCGAACTGCATTTGTCATTCGTTAGTTTCTCCATAGATACTCAAGTTATCGCGCTTACCATCAGCTCCCGCTGAGGCTGAATCGCTTTGAGTCTGAAGTGGACGTAGCACTGGCGAAACCGTTCGAGGTGCTGACACCCCAATATCCCACCGGCGCGGTTCAATTTCGGTAAACACGTAGCTGGATAAATTCAGATCCCCACGGTCATCCTCCCAAGGCGCAATCCAAATCCGCATTACCCTTGAAGGAATGCGAATAGGTGCAGATTGCTGCGTCTCGGGTAATGCTGGATGGCTCAGCAGTCCTGTCTCTAAATCAGATTGTGAATACCCAGAGGGAGAACCAATTCGAGTCGCCACAGCATCAATCGTCTTGGGTGCAGCGCCATTACTGGTAAGCTCATAGACTTCACGAGCGGATAAACAGCGCACACCGTCAGGCATACCTGGGCATCCATATTCACTACTCCCAAGACCCAATGAACTACAGCCAGACAATAAGGTTGAGCCGACTGCCAATAAAAGTAATCCAGCTTTAGACCACTGTTTTGACTGGTGCTTTGGGTTGTTCTGCATTGATGTCGTCATGGTTAACTCTCCTCTGGATACACATCTTATTGTCTGAAACGGACTTCGATCGGTTAGCAACATGCAGGATTTTTTCATCTTCTTGCACCTACCCCTTGTGAAGTGGCCAATGACAACGAGGCCCCACGAGTGACGATGACTTCAATTTTCCTTGCAGCGTCTACCTCTATGACTGGGAACATATTTTCAGCCATGTCCAAATAGAACTTGGCCACTCGATCCAATGCTTTACCTGTGCCTTTAATCGCAGCGCCTTGTAATGCTTCTTGGCTCATGACTTGCTGGTACAGCTGAGTATCACCGGCATTACCCGTCTGAATCGTTGGTACAGGATTCACATCAAATGCGCCAGCCAAGCCCTGAAGGAATCCGGCCATCATCGATTTGGCCACCAGCTGGCCTTGTTTCGACACTAATCGGCCACGAATACCGGCTTTGCCGTCTTCACCCACGGCATAAGAATCCAGTCGCGTTTCAATGACGCCACCATCTTCTCTCACACATGAAATGGTCTCGCCTCGCAAATAAGCACGCTCAGAGCTCAAATCACCGTAACCTGCGGCGATCAAGAAACACTCTTTGATATCCGCTCTAAATCGGTTGGGTAAAATGGCTTCCTTTTGAATCCTCAGCAATGCAGGAAAAGGTTCACGTCTTGCAGACTCGTGAGTAGGTGCATCCAAACCTGTGATCAAAGTACCTGAGATGATGCTGCCCGCCGGTAAATACAAAGGCGGCGCTTCTTGCACAACAACTTCTGGTTCAGCAATCACTTCAGACTCAATCATACGAATCGTGATTGGCGGCAATGGAACATCTCGTGCTCGTGTACCTTGGCCATTGGCTGGCTGCTGATAGAGCGGATCAGGCAGCGGCGCATTGGCAAAATAGTCGTCTGGGTTAGACGGCAGTGGCTTTTCTTCTTTAGGTAATTCCATGGCAGATAAAGGCACTTCAAACCGGCTATTTGTGCCTTCAGCTACTGAATCACCTCCAGCGCGAACATCATCAAGCTCCGCTCGAAGGCGAGCCAACTCCGCATTAACCTCACTTGGTATTGAAGGCGAACCTGGGCTTAGCCGTCCTGAATCGACGTCACGACGCAAGCGCTCAACTTCACGACGTAACTGTTCATTGCGCTCACTGAGTAGTTTTACGTTCGCAGCCAAACTATCGACCCCAACATCACGAGTATTGGTATCCGTAAGAATGTGCCGGATCGTTTCCTGTCGGTTCCGACTGCTTGAGCCATCGTCAGGATTAGGTGAAAACACCATCACCATAAGAATGAGACCACCAGCAATACCAGCAACCGATAGGCCACGCTTCATGTTCGGGCTCATTTGTTCCCATTGTGCTTTCATCGTTATTCACCTCCCACAAGAAGCGAAGGTCGCTGACTTTCCACCGCTTCTTCACGATGATTGCGAACAACCACATACAACTCAGTCTTTTCACCCGGCAACAAGATATTGCGAGGCCAGTAGGCGCTTGCCACTATATCTGGTGCATGACAGGCTATTTCACTGGCTTCTATCGGCTCATCGGCAAAGCTTTCAACCAGTCCTACATAGACGGTGAAGTAATGCCCTGTCACAATTTGCCCCTGCTTAAAACCAAACTTTAAACCTGGCTGAAAACATTTCGGGCTTGTGTCAGTTTGGCCAGCTAAACGGATGTCATAGCCTTGTGGTAACTCATTTAGTGCAAGGCGTCTGAGTAAATCACGTAAGCTATCGACGTATGGCTGAGCCGTTTCCCAAGTGGCGGCTTTTCGGTTCACGACGCCCTTAATAGGCCACTGCTGACCATCAATAGCTAAGGTGATTTCACGCGGTGGAATACGACGAGGTACTAAGGTGACAGATAATGCGGGCGCTTCCTGACCAGGCGGAGTGATGTAAAGTGAAACCGGTGATTCTTTGTCCGTGGCCACATATACAACATTCCCCTTGATTTGCGTCTGAGCATCACTGGTTGTTCTCACCTGAGGCGATTCAAACGGCGTCACAATCCGATTCAGATGACCAAGTGCTACAGGGATCAGTTCATTAACCCCCGGTGTCATCAGTAGCGTTGTTGGCGCATCCGCTGCAACCGTATTGCTTTGAACCGGTTGATTTACAGTAGCAGACTGCTTCATCACACTGGCTGGCACAATCGGCAATTCCACGTCTGCATACGACGCTTGAGATAACAGGACGCCACTCAAGCTCATTGCGATTAAGCTTGGCGTCATCCATCGACTAATTTTGGTTCGCATCATTCACCCTCCGGTTTTGCTCTTGGGTCAACTTTTCACGAACTCGCTTCGTTCTAGCTTGCCCCTCATACGTATCCACCCAGCTAAGTTTTGGACGGTATTGCTCAATATCGATGTCAAACTCATAGGTGCGAGTTTGGCGCTGTTCATCTCCAGATGGTCCAGAGACCAAGGAATAACCGGTCACAAAGACATGGCCGGTTTCATACTCATACTCCACTTGTCTGGGTTGGAATTTGAGCGTGACCCGGTCTTCACGGATTTGTCTTGCCTGAATCTCCAGTGCATCGACCACTTGCTGGTACACCGCCGGAGAAAGCAGCGGCTCAATAGCAACCCGGATAAAAGACACATTGCCCGGCGTCACGTTGCCCATAAGCTCAGCTAGGTAGAGCCCCCAGGATTCCAGGTAAGGCTGACTGGCTTGGTTTCGTGACACTTCAGCCGTTTCAGACAAGGTTGGCGGTTGAATAGCTACCACGGTATTGCGAGAAAGTGCTGCTACCGCAAGCAGTAAATTAGATAGCACCAGCACCGCTATCAAGAACCGTTGCCATCGGTTCTCTAATTGCGTGCCTTGCCATGATTTTAAAAACACGTCGAACTTCACGGCAGATAGCTCCTGATAAATGGGTTTGGGATCGTCTTGGCCTTGGTTGGCAATAGTCCGGCCCAGTAGATGGCGTGAAGAATAAAACCATCTGGGCGACCATCACGAAAACGCCGATAGAGCTTGGTTGTTACCAACCCCAACAGGCATAAAACCAAGGCATTACCGGTAAAAATGCCGATCACTAGCCCCAACAGAATGGGAGCCATCTCATCGGCACTCCAAAGCAGGAAGTGCGGCGGGTCATCGATATAGGATGGAATATTTACAGGTTCCATAGTCACTCCTCGTTGTTTGAATTGAGAAGTGAAGGATGCCTCGGGATTGGCAGATTCAGTGGTCAGCTAGATGCCGAATTCTTGAAGGTTTTGAAGTGGCTTTGCAATTCTGCTCTTACAATCAGATTGATATCGCAACCTTAAGGGTTACAATTAGTTCACAGCAATTGGCACGTTACATTCAGATTCAATGAACGAGATGCTGAAATTGTTAACTACGAGGATTATCACTAATGACTATGCATAATCCAGCTCACCCTGGTGAGATATTAAAAAAGTTGATCATCGAGCCGTTTGAGTTGACGATTACCGATGTTGCAGAACACTTAAATGTAAGCCGTAAAACCCTATCCAATGTATTGAACGGACGAGGTGCAATAACTCCGGAAATGGCCGTGCGCTTGGAGTTGGCTTTTGCTAAGCCCTCTGCTGACCACTGGTTGCGCCTGCAAAATGCTTATGATTTATCAGCTCTCAGAAATCAAAAGACTACGCTGAAAGTCCAATCTCATGAACTAGCTTAGGGGTAAAATTGATGTCTCTAAAAACATTGAAAGAAAAAGCACTTAAAAATCCTAGTGTTGCACGTGAATATCATAAACTAAGTCGAGAATTTGCACACATCGAACGGAAAATCACACGCAAAAACGCTCGAACACACACCTGAAGCAGCTAGTTTAAAATTGTCTCTGGTTCTATCGGAGCACACCATCAATGTGCGTTTTTTTAACTCAAGTGCGCCAGCTTATACCGAGTACTCCTGCCCCCAGCATCACTTTTTACCAAGCAACCAAGCTCGACCAACGCCGCTAAATGACGAGAAGCGGTTGGCTTACTCACTTTCGCCACTTTATGATATTGCGACGTATTAATGCCTTGGTCAAAATCCCCATCAAGCATTCGATTGAGCACTTTTACTTGCTCCGAGGACAGTCGAGTTTGATCGACATTTCGCCAGAAGTTTGTTTTAAAAACCGTTTGGTCGATTTCTTCGAGCACATTGGTGAATGTTTCACCTAAGGTGTTTAAAAACCACATAAGCCAAGCAGTAATATCAAGTTCACCTTTCTGGGATTGCTCTAATATTTCGTAGTAGCTTTTGCGGTTGGCTAGAATCGCCACTGACATTGCATAGAAACGGACAGATTGGCGCTCAGCCTGGGCAAGCGCCAAATCAGTGAGTAAGCGGGTGATCCTGCCATTGCCGTCATCTAAAGGATGGAGCGTCACAAACCAAAGATGTGTTATCGCCGCTCTAAGCAATGGATCTAAAGCTGGGTCCTCACGAGAGTCATTAAACCAGCGAATAAACACGTCTAGTTCGGACTCAAGCACATCTCGGCTCGGCGCTTCAAAATGCACCGTGGGTTTATCAATCCTACCCGACACTACCTGCATAGGCTCTTCGCCGCGTAACTGTCCTCCTATAACGGGATTGAACAAGGTGTAGCCCTCAGGAAACAGTCGTTTATGCCATTGTAATATTCTCTCAAGTGAGAGCGGCGAGTCTAAATTATCTACCGCATCTAGCATTATTTCTGCAAGGCCATCAGTGCGTTCAGTGGTTGGAAATGGTTTTTCTTCAGAAAGACCAAGTTTATTAGCCAACGACGAGCGAACAGAAAAAGCGTTGAGCTTCTCACCTTCAATGGCACTCGAATGAATAATGTTCGCCAATAGCGTGTCTAACATACTTTGTTTTTGGTCTTTAGGTTGGCTCGACATCTTGCCCAACAACATTCCTTGGTGAAAGCGAATGTCTCGTAACTTGGGGTCAATAACCTTTTCATCCCAGATAAAGTTTGGCCAGTCAGCTTGTTGCCAGATCCACATCTTGTCGCCTTTTGATTTAAATAATAGCATATTCAAATCATAGCATGATTTGAATGAAGCTCACAATCACATCTAATGATGATGTGAAAAACGCGAATATTCATATCATCTTTCGATGTTATCATCCTGTCTTAGTAGACATTAACCTAGGCCTCATATCTTCTTCTGCAAGTGGCTTAACGCCAACCCCGCCATCAACGCCAAGCCGATGATCATCGACGGTAGCACCACAGGTGGAATAGCCAGCGGAGCAAACAATCCCATAAACAGCAAGATGACGCCTGAGCCCAGGATAATCATGCTGTAGCGGTGAATGATAGGGCTCGAAAAATCAAAGGTTGTCTTCTTAATCTTCCAGGTCATCAAGCCGTCCCACAGCGCCGGTAACATGAGAATAAGCGCAAAGGGCAACCAGACCATCAGCAAAGCAAATCGAGTGACCACCTGGTACAACACATCAAAAAATGCCTGAATACGGTCTTCTACCCAGACAAACCAAAAGCCTCCCATGTTCTCCATCCCTTTAGAACGAAGTCGCTGTTCTTCAGTGGGGATTAGAAAATCACGTACAGATTGCTCCATCTGCGTATCCACAACCCATGATTGATACCAGCCATGGCTAGTTTGACCAATCCAATAGCTTGTTTGAGCGCCCAATTGATTTTGGATCATCTGCTTCTCTTTACTGATGACCCGGCCAGTCCAATCACCGGGCACTAACACGCCAATGGCAATAATCTCCAGCATCAGTGCCAGACACAGTAGCCAAACCGACTTATGCTTGCTCATGCCAAACATCCTCTTCTACTCGGGCCAGCATGGCTGCAACGGTTGGCGTCATAATCCGGGCTTTAATCACTTGTTGAAGCCGCTTTGTCGTCGTATGACCACTGACATAACGCACATCAATACGTCCTTCAGCCAAATACGCCATCCGATTTGGACGATTACGAATCCAGGTGTGGAAATACACACCATCCACGGCGGCCCACTCGAAATGGTCAGGATCATGCAGGCGAATCCCCGTTAAAGCACTGGCGGCAGTCCAAGTCAGTGCCTCAATGAAATGCCAAAGGCGTACACTGTCATCATCACAACTGACTTCTTCATAACTGCCCAAGCCATTACACAGGCACAAATCAAAGATGGAATGGCCATCTAACGTGAGCGCATCCGTTAAATAGTCCGCCAAACAGTGCACTGAAGCCAAAGCATGAGGCCAATCGGTTTCAAGCAGTCTTAAAGCTTCCTTGAACTGAGGGTTATGTTGCTGCCACTGAGCGAGCATTTCCCTACTGGTAAGTGTTGTCATTTTCAGACAGACAGAATGATGCATACAGACTCCTTATGCTGCCTGTGTAGAGCTGGTTAAAATAGGAATGCGGCCTTTGATCACGCGGCCACCTGAAAGCTTGGCGATGTACTCCAGGTTGGGAAGCTGGCCTAATAACTGCGGTGGAAACATATCGCCTTCTTCCTCCATCAAGCGTTCGCCATGATTGCCGGTAAACAACGCGGGGCTGTCCGAGTTAGACGACATACCTTGAGTTTGCATAATGTACTGCAACCGAGTCTTTGGCAGATTGTCGGTAATGTACTGCTGCGTTTCGGCATCCATCACCCGAAGAGCTATCAAGTTGTTGATGTTACCTAACACCTGGCGAGCCTTAGCTTCACTGCCTGTACGAGCGGCAAAGTCAGCAAAGGTCTGAGTAGCAATCACACAACGCATTTTTGCGCCACGGCCTTTGTTGAGCAGTTGAATGAAGGGATCGTTGACGACTTCAGCCGCCTCATCGATGAAGATATTTACGGGACGATTTTCCACACCATAGTTATAGCGGTCACCGGCCACGGCGGTGAGATCGGATAAAAGCAACGAACCAATGGCGCTGCCAACCATGGCGTCGGTCAATGAATCCAAGCCGATATACGCTACTTGGGCATTGTTGATAATACGGCCAGAATCCGTAATTAACCGACTGTCATCCACGTCGTTTGCTATCGGTGATAGCAATGGACCTAGTTCACTTGAAGTGAGCATATTGAGCACCGGCATCAATGAGGCCACCATCTTGGAATAGTGGGTTCTATCATGTTCAAACATGCTCAAAAGGCCTTCCAAATCGGTATTGGCGGCAACGGGCTGAATGCGTTCGAAGTAAAAAAGCAGCATCGCCATAGCTTGTTTAGCCAAGGTATTGGCCTTTTCGGTAAAGCGCTTAATCTCCACACTAAAGTTCGGATACACCTGCTCCCCCCAGGCTGTGACGGCTTTTACTACCAAACCTTCTGGGCCACCTTCCAAGAATCGTCTCAGTGTTTTCAGATCAGGACGCTGTGAAGTAAGCAACAGACCTTGCACAATGTTATTCAGTGCCATTTGGCCAAAAGCTTTAAATGGATCAGCACCGGTTTCAGATGGGATTAATGCCGCAATTCGGCTGGCAATTTCAGTGCCCCGATTAAAGTTTCTCAGGGGATTAAGCCGTACAGAATGCTCTGGAAACCCCGGATGAAAATACACAAAGCGCTCTGGACTACCGGCGGCAATACAGGCTCGCTGTGCATTATCCTTAAGCTCTTTGTCTCCCTTGGGGTCAATAATAATCACGGCTTCATTGCGCAAAATGGCCTGGGTGATCATCGCATCAAAGCATCGGGTTTTCCCTGCACCGGTCGTACCGACAATTAAGGTGTGCCCCTCAGTATGACCAACTGGCTGGTAAACATCTTCTTCTTTGGGCTCGACACCATGAATCCAGGTCGAGCCCATTTGCTTGCCATGACCCTGGTTAAGTAAGGTTTGCTTATCCCTTTTTAGAATTTCATAAGCGCGTTGAGCATGACGTTGGTCCCACTCAAAGCCATACCCTAACCACAATTCATCAGGATGTTTTGCCATCACTTTTTGCAAATGCGCCAGCTCCATAAAAGCCAATGGTTTGCCTTTTAGCCCCTTCTGCAACTGATAAAGACGATAAGCCTCAGGCAGGCGGTACAACGCCATGCCCGAGGAAATCCCTGTCATCCACCAAAATGGCTCAGGTGGTAGCTCAGTCAGCATTTCTGCGGCAATTGCCGCAGTTGCCCCAACCAGCCAACCTGCTGCTGCCATGGCTTCATAGTTCGTGCGCCAGGGCATCTCATATGCGTTTTCTTTCATTCATGCTCCGCAAAATAACCGTTTGCAATCCGCTCAACTTCAAATGGATTAACGCTTAGCGTAAGCGGTAAACAGAACCGTTTCCCCCTCATCAAACTGGCATTCGTCACTGGCCGAGATCCCCCGAAGCAGCTGTCCGGCTGGAATGCCATGCGCATTGGCGACTTGGCGTAAGGTTTGAATCGTGACACGAATACCATCGGCACTATGATCCACGTCTGGGTAATCGCCATCGGTCAGTAAGATGGGCAAATCTTTCACAAAATTAACCATCTGTTGGCGCTGCGCGTGTTTGGGGTCTGTACTTGAGTGCGCATTGGGCGCAATCGGCTTTTGCTTACGCTCCGCTCTTGTGGCGGGCTCCTTTGCTTGGGCATTGGTTGTCTCAGTTCGACTCGGACGCTGTGAAGCCTCATCGTTCTGAATTACTGACACTGATTCTGCGTCTTGATTGGAAAGGTCTATCAGTGCAGTAAGCCCTTTAGAAATTGATACGTTCAGCAGCAACCCTTGCTCCTGAACGCCATCTTTCGTAGTAACAGTTCTGGCCTTACGTGTCGGGTTTACAGGATCTAGTTCAAGCCAGTCTAATCGACTGAGTTCAGCAAGCAGTTTTCGTGGAGCACACCAGGGTCTTACTCCATCGGGATAGCGGATCAGTATCTGTTCACCAACCATAACCAACGTACTGCTGGCCTCTGGGAGCCACGCCAAAGATTCAGGCAGATTCAATGCTTCTTCATCGTGCTGGTTTACGTTATTTGAGATAGCGCCATCATATGAATTGTTAGGCTTTTCATATCCATCACCCGGAACGTTTTCATTTTCCTGAAGGTGATTAACATCACTGGCATGACGAAGTTCATCATCTTGCTCGGACGAGTTTGTCGATGGTGACTCATCCGATTTTCTATGTTCGATTGATGATGACGCTTCAGGCAAGTCTAAATGCTCACTGGAGCGACTCTGAGGCTCTGCTTCTGTTTGCTGTGTTGCTTCCCACTCAGATTTGTTAAACAGTGTCACACCACTTGGTACATTCGAGCTGAACAATAAATCGGCCTCAGATATATGCAGCATGGGTAGCCAGATTGGCTTGCCGTCTTTGATCAGTACTTCAGGGGCAAGGCTTTCATATCGCTCATTGGAGGCGGATTTAGTGGCCAATCCTCGCTCAATGAGGATGTCCGCAAGGGTATCGGGATCTCTTGGAATGCCAGGTATCTTGTCTTTGGCCAATAGCTGAATGATGTCCTTAGCCGCGCTTTTCCAAACCAGGTAAAGATTGGTTGATTGATTCGATTTTCGTATCCAAACTCTGGCATCTCGCTGATTGACCAACCACTGGGAACTGGCAAGCAATCGCCTCATGGCATCAAGTAGATAGCGTTCGACTGGGACACCAAGGGCATTGTCGTCAACGGAAATTCGTTGAGCTTTCAGGTCTCGCTGGACACTGGTTTGGTCAGCTTCAATAACCAATTTAGACAGGACATGCTCGGGATCGGTATTGCCAATTGCTTCAAGCATGGCTTGCAAAATTTCAGGTCCCGGCTGGGTTAACCAGGCGAGCAACTCAGGTGTCATCACCCGGTTTAATACCAAAATTGAAAATTGCTCGTGCCGCTTGCACCGTCCGTCGCGCCAGCGAATGAAATAGCGTTCAATGCTGTTGTTACTGGTCCACTGGGATAAGGTTTCTAAAAAAGGGTTCCATTGATAGCGTCCATCTTCATCCGTGATGGACAAGTCTGAAACGGGCTTACCAATATCATGGAACAAACCGCCAAGAGCCGCTGCAACACGCCACCTTGGCTCTAGCTCTTTTTTCTCAACCGGTGTGCCACTGGCAACAAAGATGATCCCTTCAGCTGCTTGTGCCGCCCAGAAAGCAACTTCCAGCGAATGACGTAATAAACCACCAGCACCACTGTGATGATGAAGCTCAGAAGCTGGCAGTAAGTGGACATAAGCAGCCAGATGGTCAATGCAGGGCTGAATCAACCTTTGAAAATCACGCTGGTTAAAGCCAAGTACCTGGCGCAGTTTGGCAATTAGCTCGTCTTGTGTGGACTGCAAATCCTCAGGTGACGCAGCTGGCAACCCCTTCAGGAATGGCGGATAGCGTGGAATTTCCGCATCCAGTTGTGATGACAGCTCTGGTAGTGCTTTGGTTTGAAAAAATAGGTTTTTGAACATAGTGAACCTCCGACACGATAGTGTGAAGGTTCAATCCAGTGTTGCTGGTTAATTAGATTCAAAGATTTAATACTTAAATGTGCAGACAATGTATTTAGGTCTTTTTGAACCCGATAAAATAAGCGCGTTGAAATACTAAAATTCAGGTTACGGGAATCAGGATACCTCTGCCGGTTTGTTTTTTAGCGCTTCAGCCGCTTTTTGCAGCGGCCCTTTTAAAGCTTTTTCTAACTTAGTCATCTGCTCTAAGTGCCACGCAACCGCTTTGGGCCACGTATCTTTATTGAAGCCATCAGCTTTGGTCGAAAACTGAATGCGACAAGATTTCTTTTCATCCAATCTCATCCATTCAAGCTCCGCACCAAATACTTGTTCAATTTCCTGTTTGGACTCAAGCAAGGAATCAAAGAGATATTTATTCTCTTCGGTAATCCCACGGCTAATCCAAAGCTCAACTCTAAGCTCTTTTTGCAGAAAAATCAGGTTATACGGACAACCACTCAGTCCAGAACCGGCTGATAGCCAATGATCTTTACTCGGGCTAATGTTGTTGTAGAGCTGGCACGGACTTTTCTGAAACGCCTCTAATGCTCGCTCCCAATATTCGCGACGCACCGTATGACGGTTTTTCAGTACCACTTCGGTCGTTTTTTCTTCCGCTTCTTTGGCATTAATACCGATCATCAGCTCCTTCGCTTCGGGCGTGGGGATGATCTGGTCAATATTGATGAGTAGCTGCTCACCCAACGAATAAGGGGTAATTTTAAAGCATGCAATACTAATACCTTGCCCCAATAGCCAAAGTGCAGTACTGGTCACTTCTTTGCGAAAGTTTGCCGCAACTAACATAATACGCTGACTGTTACCTAGATTGAGCTTGACCTCATCCAGATCTGGCGCATCCAGAAATTCGCAAATTCTTTGACTGGCATTAAGTTCAGCAACTTGGGGGACATTTAATGGGTCAACTTCTCGTGTTACAGGTTGATAGCGGTCCAAGTACTGCTGGTAGATTTCAACTATTTGCGCCTTGGTCAAACTGGCGCAATAAGAGGCATATTTAAGTGCCTGCCAGACCACATCACGACCGCTGTCATCCAGTTTATTTTCAATGATGACCAAGTTGCCATCTTTATCTAGCGCAAGTAAATCTAAGCGTTCGCGGGTATCATCAAAGCCATCGAACTCCTTTTGAATAATTAATAACTCTTCACCCAGCGCAGAAGGCTCATGCGCCAACCATTCCTGAAGGTGTTTTCGCTCAGAAAAGCCAAGCTCACTGAACTTCTTTGCCCTAACAGGACTAATCCTGTTGGTTTGATGATTTACCGTGAACATGGTTATTTATCCTATTACTTAGCACTTTTTATCGCTTCAATTTCATTTACAGAATTATTTAATAAAGCCATTTAGCAACTGAGCAAAATCGCATCTCTAGAGTCGGGATTTATCTCTTTCCATCGCTTGATTAATGTTGTGACGCAGGGGTTACCCGCAAGCTGATTCATACGAACCCAATCAACATCTAGCAAATCAGCAAGTAATTCGATGTCCAATTCACCTTTCAAGGTGTGCCATTGCCGGATGCTTGGCTGTCTCATTAACTGAGCTTTTGGAGAGGTTAATCCACCGACAACAAAATACCCCTTTTCTTTGTCGTACCATATGCGTTGAATACCCGGTATGTTACTCATCCAGCGTTTGATGTCGTTTAAAGGCTTATCGAAGAATCGAGATAACAAGGTATCTAAACTACCGCTGATTGATGTATCTTTTTTCTTTCCTCGCTTATCTAACCAACGCTGAATAACCTCTTTTTTTACCTGATAGTAAGTCACCTTCGTCTCATTTTGCTGATGAAGCGAAACTAATTGTTCTTGCCATAATTCAACTAATTCGGGTAACTCACTTTCAAATCGCATTGTTGCCTTTTGGCTGGATAACACGCCATCATCACTCAACTCTTTGACAATATTGAGCAATACTTCACTATCTGGCAGAACCCAATCCGTCAACGGATAAGGCTTCTGTTTCTTGGTTAAATCCGAAAGCGCATCTTCCATACCCAGTGGCAATACATTCGTTTGGTCGTAAGATGGATCTTGCATCATGATTGATACTTGTTCGTCCTTATTCTTACTCAAAACAAGCGTAATTCTTGCCGCAAATCGTCGTTGTTTATCAACTTCAGTACCGTAGTAATCCATTACGACATTCTGACGATAACTATAGGGCCAATTCTCATTCATCAAAGTGAGCAAATCATCTACGGATGTTTCGAAATTGGCCAGGTACTCATTTGTTTTCAAAGTCATACCAGAATCAGTGGGATCGAAGGGGATCAACACCGGTCTGTCGTTTGAAACCGTAAACAAATAACCATCAGTAATGACAATAGTTGATTCATTTAAACAGGCGCGTTGCAATGGCAAGACTTGAGAAATAGCCCTATCAGAATCAATCAGTAAACGTTTGATCTCTAATTCTTTAAGAACCACTTCAAGCTTTCTAATAATCGCTTCTTTGTATGCCTTGGTATCTAATAATTCGTAGTTGTAGGTGTAATATCCACCTTCAGACGCAACGTATAGCTTTATCGGGTCATCGTCTCTTTTTGATTCAATTAAAAACCCTTTTTCGACTGGATCTCCCGTTACATCATGAGGATTAACGTTGATATGTTGAACTGCACACCGTCCAACTAACGACTTCGTTAGTGGATAACGATCATCTTCAATACCTTTTTCCTGATCTAGCAAAATCAAAACGCGGTCCGAACGTTCAAGTTTTATCCGTTCAAAGTCATTTTCCGCAGTTCCATCTAGTAAATTCCACGAAACATCGACGCCTTTCTGTGCAATGAGCGATTTAAATAGGTCTAAGATTTCTTCACAAGCAACAACGGTATTAACTCTTAGGTCTAACACCTTGATTTCACCGGATATCTCGATGCTTGGGAAAGATGACTTAGCCTTATTGGCCTTATGCTTTGTTTTCAACGTCAGTGGTTGGAGATTTAATATTTTAGCTGAAAGTTCAAAACCATAGCCACGCGCAAAACGGATAAACGTATCTTGCACTGGTTTTAACACCATAGGCCAACTTTGCTCAAACCTCTTTGGCGTAGAAAGATCCAGAAACGGACGCTGTTTACGTGAATTTTTACTCTTTCCAATTTCTTTAAACAGCGTACCTCTCGGTTTTCTTTCATGGCCAGGATACCACCTGACGAGTACCTTATTTTTGTCATAGACCCATAGAGGCTTCTTAATGCGATCTATATCATCGTCATTAGATAACGGTCTTAATGGAACATTGGTATAAAACAGAGCAATCTCAGTGGTATTTCCATCTTTTAACTGCTGAGTTCTACAATCTAGGCTGATCGCATTGACACCGCCAGCCCAGCTATCTACTTTCAATAACGGACAACCTAAGCTGTAAGCGCCTTTACAATGACCGCCAAAAGCCCGCAATGAACGCATCATTAGTCGAATCCACACAGGATTTAACACCGGTGAATATTCAACTCGAACTGGTGTAATAGGTTGCAACTCAGCGTCTACAATAGACGGAGGAATATCACTTGAGCTTTGTAAAGCCACATAGAGACCAAACTGATTACCATTTTTTTTCATTAAATAGGCAAACTGCCGACTGTCTAGTTCAGCATCGATACGTTCTTCCCAGGCTTTCTTCTCTTTCCACTGATAGTTGTTATTGAGAAGTGGATAGTGATAAACCACAAATTTGTTGGCTTTATCTGCATCAACCTCGCTATTCAAATAAACCAAATGAGACAGCGGCAACTTCCTCAAATCTATATTTTTATCCATTAACCTTGCTCCCTCATACGCTGCCAAACTATTTTCGAAAACCACTTAAAGCCAGACGTCATTTGATACTCATCGTTCACCAAACAACCTGGTAGAAACAGAATTGAAGCATTCTCAACTTTTACTGGCTCTAACATTTCAGAAAAGCCCGATAAGGAACAGTCTTCACCAGTTAATAGGTTCGCGATAACCAAAATGGCATTTTCACCACGGATTTGACGAATCTTCTCCAGCTTCTTGATTAATCCCAAAGGCGAAAATTCAGGACGTTTACCAGAGGCAAGCCATTGCTCAAAGCCCTCATCCGACTGTTCCAGAGCAGCTATCGACCAAAATTTCGCATCAACAAAAACATCCGCATTTGCTATCTCAAAATCATATAATTCAAACAGCTCATAGTTGTAGACGTCTTGTTTAGTGGCTAGCTGCTTGTCACTCAGCAGTGCGCGAATACCTTCTTCACCAATACGCCCTTGTAAAATTCGCTGAATCACGACGGGATGAAATGAGAATTGCTCTTCAATATCGTTGGCAAACGGCTGAAACGACGTTCGAAAACCTTTACGATTAAACCAATCCGAAATAGCAGGTTGCCGGTTAACAACCTCATAAAGCGTCTGGGGGTTATACTTAATCAATCCCGCAGCACGCTTTGCAAAGAACTGCCAACTTTTTGGGTCGTACCATATTTCACCAGTAACATTTGATTCCTCGGGCCGTTCAAAGCACGCCCAACGACACAAAGGCTCAGTAATGCCAAACGTATTGTTATGCGGCATCCATTGGAGATCATGCTGTAATACAGCGCGGCCTAATTCATGCCAAAGTCCTGAAATATCTTCGATACAACCCTTACCTTGTCGTGCATCTCGGATAGCGGAAACTAACTTATTATCAATAATATCTACCGCACCAGAGCCATCTTGGGAGCGCGTTTTCAACAGGGCAAGAAAGTTGGAAACCGATGCATCTTCGGAATGAGTAAGATCATCAATCAGCTGATTATTAAGGTTTGAAACCCAATTTCGGTTGTTAGTACAAACGGTTAATTGGCCGTAGTTGCGAAGATGGCCTGCTAAATCATCGCTTAAATGAATAGCGACATGGGGCACATACATCCAAGCACGTTCAATACGACCCACTTGCTGCTGCACGTCAGCGGCAAGATTCTTAACGTAGTCATTTGTCGCTTTGTAGAGCTTGTTTAGTTCCTGGATTTTAGCGACTGAGTTATTCATTAACGGCATAATAAATTGCCGCTGCTGCTTACGTGAAAACTCTGAACGCCTGACTAATTTTTCTAAGTTTCTGAGCTGAAAGCCAGCATGAGACATTTCGTCATCATCGTCATTGCTATCCCATGGTGAAAAGTAAAAGTGCTTACTTTCAATAATAAACAGCGACGTCAGATCCATCTGCCCTTGAGAGTTAGGCAAGGAGTAATCCAAATTAATGCCATTGGTAGCGGATGCAGTTTGTGTCATTACCACCACGGTACGGCCAGAGTCGAACGCCGCTTGATAGGCGTGTTCAAATCCTTCTCGCTTTTGTGCTTCAGCATTGAGCAAGCAAATCATCATGGGCTTGCCGTTGACAGCCAAAGGAATAAACACATCGTCAAATGAAGACAATACGCCAGTGGTTAAACGCTCCATTTCAAGCCAATCAGCGCTCATTCTGCTGTTCTCTGCGGTATCACTTATCAACCACTTCCGAAGGTATTTGACTGAGTTAACAAAGGCCAGGTGCCCTTTATGTTGTGGCTCATTCGCTGCAAAATGCAGAACGTGCAGTAATTTAAACAACACAGACTGCCGGTATTCATACTTGTAATCTGAGTGCTCAGCCTCAAAAAATGCAGCGTTCAAATGCAGTTTTGCCTCCTGAAAAACTGGGGCATTGATAGCATCATCAAAGTCGTGGATCGTGGTTTTTAGTGTCGAGCGACGCTTTTCAGATTTATCTTTAACCAACGAGCGGATCACCGCCATTTGTAACTGCTTATCCTCGTCAGTTTGTAAATATGGAATCGGCTTCTTAAACCAATCTTCGGGGCGCTGCTCAAAGCTATCGCCCAGAAAACTCTCGGTACATTGTGGATTGCGGGCCTGAGCCACGTAACGCAAAGCGCTTTCAATCCAGCGTATATCGAAATGACCAATCCCCCTTTCGATATAAGAGGTTGCGGATAGTGCAAAAACCAGGTTCCGACTCGATAACGAAACCATTAACCCTTCAGGCGTTGTCGGCAATAGTGCGCGTTTAATCTTGATCCTCAACGGGTCAATATCCGCCTCGGCTTCATCCGTGGTTAACAGCCAGGTTGTTAGGCCAAACATATTCGTCTGAGTATTAGGTAATAGGTTTGATCTACTGAGCGCTTCTAACTCAGGTAAGCTTGTGCGAGGTAATGAGAACAGCGATAAACTGGGTAACGCTGTGCTGTAGTAGGATGGTCGATAATCGTTCGCGGGATCGAACAGTAACCGGTTTAGCCGAACAAGATATTCATAAGCTTCGGACTCATCGGTCGCGAACTGTGACAACAGCAAACTGAAGCGTCTGATATATTTCTCCATCACACGCAAAAAATCACCAACATCAACCGATACATCATCGCTTTGCTCATAACTTTTCACTTCAAAGCCATGAGGTTTTTGCTGTAATTGCAAAGGCTCACTGGTTACTAAGTGGTCTGAGCGAAACAGATATTTCTTTTCGAACGGAACACCGGATTCATACTGTTTTAAAGGCATTACCAGTGCCCTAGACTGATTCAGATCGACCCCTTTGCTGGTCAAATCCTCCTCTAGCTCCGCAATAAGCTGTTTAAGCTCACTGTAAAGCTCAGGTATAGGTTCAGCAGTAACAAACTGCATTCGCGCTAATAGGCGCTTACCGCCTTCAAGTAATTGACCAATACACTCAGGCGGCTCTTGCACCATTTGGGACTGGGCAAGTAATGTCTGTAGAATGTCCGCTTGGTAATCAAACTCGTCAACAAATACTACTTTTCCGGCCAGTTGGCCGCTCGACATTCTAACTTTCTGTTTACCGTCGTAAAAGGAAGCGAACAGCTTCTGCGTTGTTAACACCAGCAAATGTTGCTTATCATCGTGCCAGGCAATCGCCGGGAAAATTCGACGCACCCATTTATTTTCTCTAAATAAACGAAGCTTTTCTTTTGCTTGCTCCGTGAGCTCATGCGCCTTGCCATGGTGCTTACTGGCATACTTCACTGCCTTCTCTAAGGACGACATACACCCAAGTAGCGTCCGTTCGACAAAGCCACACAGTTTTCTTAGTTCCTGCTCTTCTCGTTCGAGTAAGACGCCCATCGAATCAGGGTTTTTCTTTTTATACTCAACATTACGGGCAATGGCTGAAACGTTGTGGCAAGCACGAACGAGAGCCTCTTTATCAGCATTAGAACGAAACGCTCCTAAACCGTGGATATCCTCAATGGCCTTATAAGGATCGGGCAAGTCAGATTTTTGAACACCTTGTTCATGTGGCAGTGCCCGTTGCGAAACCGCACTAACAACAGTTTCATCCTGAGCATAAAGAATACTAACGAGCAGTGGATTACCTGAGCTGTCTTTTGCACTCGTGGCACTTTCATAAATGTCATGCAGGATGTTCCAGCGATGGGTGACCAAGATGGCCTGCAACCCTTTGGATTTTATAAATTCAAGGCTCGCAGGTATCTTCCCGTCCGGGCTACGATAAAGAGAACTACTTTTGCCACCGCCTGTTGGGCCTTGCAACTGGCAAAAGCCAGCAATAGCATTTTCGTTCTTTGCATTAACCGATAGAGCAAGTGCTTGTTCAATCGTATGCGCAATGATTTGATTATACGAAGTCGGTATTGGCTGACTCATCTAAATCCTCGTTAACTTGATATTCCTTTTGAGTTTCGCCCCTTTTTTAGAAGGGGCGACAAGGTTGGAGACAACACAACACCAACAAATGACTCATTAATTCAATTCAGGTACGATTTCCTGTGACCAACTGTCTTCCATCAGCATTCTGAACGACATCCCCCCCGATGCAGCTTCCAACGTAAGCTCACCAGCATCTACCGCCGTCTTGACGTGCTCAGTTAAAAGTTCAAACAAACGGCGTTTGTACACAGTGTCGTCATTCCCTTTTAAATGCTCGCCCTTGGTTTCCAACACTGAGAAGCGGTAACTGCCAGAGTTTGGCTGTTCGACACACACCAACAAGTCAGGGTAAACCTTTTGCTTTTGCCAGCCCTGTAGGCTGTACTCACGCTGATTTACCGCAATGCGATGCCACCAATACACAGACTCTTGTTTATCCAAATACCAAGCTGTGTCGCGCTCTAAATTGTTCAGCCCATTTTGATAGACCTTTTCGAACAGGCTTTTCTCAAGTTCAGATCCATCTTTTCGGCGAAGCACCTGATCATGCTCACTGACATTAACCTCTAGGGTTTGCGCCAACTCCCAATTTAGCTTTTCGTTATCAGAAGCAAGTAGACGTAGGGAAATATCCCCCTTGTCCAACTTAGACCTGAAGATTTGCTCCGATAATTGCGCAACCTGCTGTTTAATATCGCGCTTCATTTCTTTGAGTAGCTCTAGGCGATTAGTAAACAGCGCTTCCTCTGTAACCCCATTGCTACGTAAGGTGTCTAAGGTGTGCGTTAACACCCGCATGGCTTGCCAGGGGTTTGGAATAACATCGGTGAGTTGCCTTACCATAAACGAAATATCCAGGCCTGCACTGGGGTCAAACTCGATGTTTTCGTGGACCGGATCGGCCAAGTCCAATTCGCCTTGGTTATCCTTTGACATTTTGTAATCGATACGGGCAATCGTGCGCTGTAACTTGTCGTCCACTAGCTGGAAGTTCTCTGCATTCAAATAAGACAGCGATTCCCAATCTAGATCACCCAGCACATCCCGTTCATAGTCAAACAAACGGTAGCCGTCTTTGTATCCAGCATCACGATGTAAAACCCGAGGCAAGAATATTTTAGGTAGGTTACGAAAACGCTCTCTACGCAATAAGGTTTCTTTGCTCACTACTGCGGCGGGTTTATTCGCTTCTGAGGCTTTAACCTGATTCGCCACATCCCCCATACCTTCTTCTTCTAAACCTTGCTTAACACCCGCGACGGCTTCCATCACATCCTGATCAAAGGTGTAGACATAACACTCATCTAAGCTTGGTTTTTGCGTCAATCGCGCATGTGGTTGACGTAGCACCCGGCCAATCATTTGGGTGATTGCCGTTTTTGCGGTCATTTTAGACAATACGGTTAACACATATGCAAAGGGGCAATCCCAACCTTCACGTAGCGCATCTTTTGTGATGATGTATTTAACAGGGCACATTTCGCTGAGCAAATCATCATCACCCAACTCGTCTTTGTCAGACGTTTTCAGGCGAATTTCATTTTCATTCACGCCCAGTTTTTCCATCAAATACTCGCGGGCGTCTTCCGCATGCACAAAGGCTGAATCTCGTTGGTCTTTACCTGTGCGCTCAACACGGATCAGCATAATGGGGCGAATATAGCGACCGGTTTCGTTTTGTAGCTGTCCGGCATCCTGTTCAAGCTCTGCCAATTTAGCGTGCGCAAGCGACAAGGTATGCTTCCACTCGCTTTTATCTTCGTTGATTAAGTTGATGGGTAACTTAATCATTTGCTCATCTTTCAACGCTTGCCCAGACACATTCACCAGTACATTTGAGTGATGCTTACCGTTAGCGTTAGGCGTGGCCGAGAGCTCAAGAATAAACTTAGGGTTAAAGCCACACAGGGTTTCTCGTGCGGTTTCGCTATAAGCTTTATGCCCCTCATCCACAATAATCACAGGGCGAACCATGCGTAACACATTGCCTAAGCTTTGTTTAACTGACACTGAGCCTGGGATTATGCCTTCTTGCCAACCGTAATCTGAAAGATCGTTACAATCTAAATTGCGAATACTGTTCAACAGCGCCTCGTTTTTCGTGCTGTCATCCTCAACGGGAAAAAAAGACGTAAATCGACCACTATCACGGAACATGCGCAAAGTTTGTTTGGATTGACGCGCACTGGATTGCAGCATCAACAACATAACGCACAGGTTTTCGTCGGTATCTCGCTTGGTAAAGGCATCGTTCTTTTCGAGCACTTTTACCCGCCCACCCGAAGCTCGCTCTAACATTTGACGATACGGATGCTCACGATTTGCCAACTGTTTCCAGGTTTGCTTGTAAATGGCATCCGACGGCACTACCCAGAGCACCATACCAGTCTGTTGCGTAAACAAATCCGTTTGCAGGCGCTCAACCGCCGCAACGCCAAGTAAGGTTTTACCACCACCTGTCGGCACTTTCAGGCACACGTTTGGTATTGGCCGATCTAAGCCGTCAAATCTTGTGACATAAGGAGCAGGCACCAAGTGACCGCTTTTGTCTTTAAGTAGGTCAATACGGCGCTCCTGTACCAGAGCTTCCCACGTATCTTTGGCGTAATCGGTTAAGCGGGCCTCTTTGCCTTTCATTTTCTGAAAAGCAACAAAGTCTTCCGCTTCTTCCTTGGTGTCGGCCAGCTTTTTCAGGTAATAGTCCAGCTTATCCAGCACACCATTTTGGTAGTCTTTTAACTCCATGTTACGCCCCCATAATACGATGGATAGCGTAAGGCAACTGGCAAAACTCAATGCGTTTTTCAGTTAAGTCCTTCTGGCTCATAAACTTCGCGACAGCAAATACAATGGTGCGCTTTTTCGTAGTATTGTTTTTAGCTATAGCCTCTACTTTGTCCGCGTTTAATGCCGCCTCATTCGAGCGCAGCCACTCGCTATCTGGACGATAGAACAGATGAATACGGAACAAGTCTGTTTCACCGATAAAACCATCAGCAGAGGCTTTAGCGACCGTTTCTAACGACTGACCTGTGGCGGTATAGAACACATAACGTGCGAGTGCATCGTACGACGGCATGGCATCGCCAGTGAGCAAACTTTCAATTTGAATCGGTTCACCTAAGGTGCAATAGGTGAAACTGCCGCCAATGCCTGGGGCAAAGTCATCCACTTTGCGCTCCCCCGTGACTGTGAGCACGCCGTCTTTGAGCTCTTTTTTGATTTTGTCGAAATCTTTGCTGTGTTTTGCTTCAACTTTGGCGATTTTTTCAAGCAGCTCAGCATGCTTCTTCTCAAAGACCGACCAAGTGATTTTTTCAGAAAGCAGTTCTTGCTTTTGGTTGCCTTTGAAGGGGTAGCCGTTGATAACACGGCGAACACGCTCAGCGGTCACCTTTTCCGCATAGTCCTCACATTCAATCAGGATGAATTTGCGATTGCCTTCATCACTTTTATTAGCCTCTAACACAGCGTGTGCCGTCGTACCTGAACCAGCAAAGGAGTCTAATACTATTGAGTCAGGGCTACTTGCTATTTCTAGAATACGTTTTATGAGTTTTACTGGTTTTGGAGTATCGAAACTAAGGTTGCCATGACTAAATATCTGATTTAATTCACGTCTTGACTCTTGGTTATCGCCAGCAAAATCTCTTGGCCACCATGTCGATGGTACGGAGCCTGCTTGAATTGTATCGGTTTCTATAAATTTTTTAATTCTGGGCTTCGACCTACTTACTGGCCACCAGATTAAATTGTCCTCTACATTTTTCTTGTGCGTAGATTCCTCAAATGCCCAAACTCTTGATTTACTTGGGTAGACCATCTCTCCAGTGTTGGGGTTCTCAATTGCATAATACAGATTCGGTCTTTGATCAGCTGATTTATTACACGTATAGTCTGAGTCAGTCCAAGGTCCCCGTTGATCGTTATCTGGATTCGAGTATCGTTCCTCTTGCCCTTCACTTAATGCTACTAAGTTACGCTGCCAACCGTACTTGTCATTTTTATCTTGTTTAGCATTTTTAGCGTATACAATGACGTGGTCATGCATATCGGAAAAATTGGTTGCATCACTTTGAGGTGATTGTTTTTTCTGCCAGCTTATATTCGCAATAAAGTTGTTTTCATTGAATATTTCATCGCACAAAGCCCTTAATCGGTGGTGCTCTATATCACTTATTGATATGAAAATTGCGCCAGTATCACTTAATAGCTCTCTAAGAAGGACTAACCTCGGCCACATCATGCAAAGCCATTTGTCATGACGCTCCAAATCTTCTTTATCAACAGGATTGGCAGACTTTTTCAGCCACTCCTGCATCAATGGTGAGCGTACATTGTCGTTATAACACCACCCCTCATTGCCTGTGTTGTAAGGCGGGTCGATAAAAATGCAGTCTACTTTACCGGCATGAGTCGGCAGTAACGCCTTGAGGGCTTCAAGGTTGTCGCCATGGATGATGAGGTTATCATCCAGTGATGCCGCATTGCCTTCCTGCGGCAACGATTTATCCGCAACCACTTTTAGTTCGCGAAACGGCACACTCAGGTGGTGTGAATAAACAAACTGTTTACCTTTAAAATCCAACGTTGGCATCGGTATTCCTTAAATTCTTATTTAATTCTGATGATTAATCTTTAGTCACAAAAAGCGGTTGTCTGGGTTGTGCTCATCGTCTAAGTGACATAACCCGGTGCAATTGCGAGGTTTTGAACCCCATAAAGTGCGGCACGATTGTTCAATGCCAGTTGGCATTGACTGGTTGATAAGCAAGCACTCTCGGAACAATCGACATTCCAAAGCCTGAGCAAGTACCCCGCAGTTGCAGCTCTAATCTCAACCTTCATCACGCCCTCCGTCATGCCATAGTCCAGCTCTATCGCTTCGCTGTGCTCTATGCGTGGGTGTGGCACTAACTCCAGCTCTACAAATCGGTTCCATTGCCGGTCTTGGGTTTCGAGCTCAGTTTCAGACAAAGTGGAACCTTCAAGCACAACCGCTGCTTTAATTCGGGTCAGTACAAAGTCACGAAACTCATTATGCTTGCGGTCAAAACCACGAACGTGCCAACGCAGGCCATTGTCCACCAGCGTATGCGGCACAATTTCACGCGTGGTTTCACCGCTCGATAACGACACATAGGTGATGCTCAAGGCTTTGCCTTTGTGTATGGCCTCGGTGACTTTCGCTACTATCGATAAACTCGGCTTGTTAAGGTGATAAGGCGCTTCACACGCAAGAGGTGGTTTTACCTTTCCAGTAAAGCCATCACCGTACCCTTGGCTAATGGTTGCCAGTGTTCTCACGACGTCATAGTCGAACAAGGGTTCAAATGCTTCACCACGCTTATGCAACTTGAGCTTTTGGTCATACTCAATGTTGCTTGGTGCAAGCTCTCGGTACATTGTGAAGTCTTTCGTTGCCTGAGCAGCGGCTATACTGAAGCGATCGACTAAATCCGCTCGCACTGCTTCGCCCTTAAATAATAAGGTGAAATCGATGTGGGCAATGCGATCTCTGGTTGCTTGTGGCAACTGCGCTATCTGCGAAAGCCTATCTGGCTTCGCCACTACTGTTTGTCTCAGACCATCATTTGTCATGCGTCTTGTTTATCCAATTCAACCAGTTTATTAAAACTCTGTTTATAAAGTACCGTCAGACATCGCGTAATCACATTGAAAAGCATGGCATAAAGCTGCTCTTTATCCGCAATGACTAATCAATCTCTAGTGGTTGAAGCTGGACAGATGGCCATAAAACACTGAATAGGCTTCAACCTAATTAATTTTATTAGGTATCATCCTATCACAAATTATTTTCTAGGGAAGACTAAGCGACCACTTTTGATCTGGATTGCAATTGCCGCTCAGGTATGGGCGTAAAGACATTGTTTTATGCCATTGCTGATAGCCGCTATCAATGCGCTACCCGAACCAGTGGCACCACGATGTTGCCACGATGAGATACCCCTTTGTCCGACTCTGTAGACATCAGGGCTCGTTGCTCACTCTCCCGAATGCGCCTGGCAACTTCTGCCTGGGCTGGTAGCAATGGCAGCATCCCTTCTGCAATCGCGTCTGGTGCAGACTCTTGGCCACAGGACATCAAATGCTTCCATGGATCTTTAAGAAAGCGCTCGAACGTGATGCCAAATTCAATGATGCGGGCAGAGACGAAGATTTCGCCCCAGTATTCAATGTAGGTGTCTTGGTACATGGAAAGATTCCTCTTGTTGGTTAAACCATGAGTTCACTTTCCATTTTCCAGAGGTTTTCAAATATGCAAGGCCTACCTTGTAGAGAGCTACAAAGCTTTAAATCGATTGCGGGCATCTTTGTAGTCATAGTGGGCATGTTCTGAGCCACGATGGTACAAATCATCCAGGTAAGTTTGTTCCTGCGGCAACTCGTCTTCGCTGATTTCGCGCCACCAATGCTTGTTGGCACCTTTAACGCCGTCATGCCAACGGTAACCACGCTCTTTTAAATAGTCCTTTACGTCAAACGGCGCACCAAACGCACGAACTAACACAGTTCGCCTGTCTGCTTCAGACAACAAGTTTGCAACGGACTCGGGCAACAAATGAAACAACCAGGCCATCGCCAAACAATCGGTTGCAGCTCGGTGTCCTTCATAGAACCAACCTAAGCGAAGTAGCAGGTACTCAAGCTTTCGACTTTCAAAACCCAGCGCCTTCCAATCTATGCCACTGGCTGAACAGGCCCAAGATAGATGGCCTAATGCGGCAAACCGCTTTTCAAAGAAAGGACGATCAAACTGAGCATTGTGTGCGACCACCAGCGGATCATCGGATAACCAACTCGCTACCAGTGCATCATCAATGCGCTGGCCTTGCACCATCTCATCGGTGATACCAGTTAACTCGGTAATCAGCTCGGGGATTGGCTTGCCGGGATCTTCATACAAGCTGATCACATCAACAATCGACACAATCCGCTTAGCCGAGGGGCTGTAAAGCACCTTAACCATACCAAGCTCAATAATGGACTCGTCATCGGCAGACAGTCCGGTTGTCTCTGTATCGAGCAGCACCATTGGCTGTTCATCACCGACCATAGCAGAAAGTTCAAGTGGCCAGGACTGCGGTTCACGCGTTAATGGAATGCGCTCCAACAATCTAAAATCTTCTGGTCTTTCTGGGATATCCGCGAGGCGCTCTAGCGGAAATGGCGCAGGGGCTCTTGTCATTGATGGTTCCTCTTCAATTCTATTGTTCGCTTTGAGTTATTTCACTGTGCCCTGTTCGTTTATAAACGCGTTTGTACAAAATGCACCTTGGATACCTCAGCGTTTTTTTAATCTTTCTACTGGGTGACCCATGTATGAAGGCTTTGGCTAAGCCTTTCAGAAAGTCTTAGCTAAACCGTTTAGGTAACCCTTACCGATACCCTTTACGTATGGCTTAGCCAACCCTTTTCAAACGGTTGCAAAAGGCTTGAACTGAGTTCGACTGAGCATTTTAATGATGCTCCTGACTTCGCTTTAGGCCAGTAAATTCAATACGAAGCAGAATTTTACTAACTGTTTTGAAACCCTTTGCGAAGGGTTCAACAAGCCTTGTCTGACGGTTACTCGACCCATGCGTTAACCAGTAGCAGTAACAGGATCAGTAACAGAAACAAGAGCAGTAGGCAGAAGCAGTATTGTCCAAGCCTTGCAGGCTTTGACGAGGGCGAGCGATCCCCCACATCTAGTTTTTCAACACAAAAAATAAATCACCGACAACACAACGTCTTACTCGAACAACTACAGTTTTACCTACAATTTTACTTGTAGAAATCAACATAGCATTAGATACTGTATAAACAAACAGTGTCAATTGTGATTTTTCGAGGTTCGTCATGAGTGTCTCGCTGATAGGCCGTAGCGGCGCACTTGCCTTCATCAAAGCCAAGCGCCTTCGTATTCCATTGTTCATGGAACGTGTTTCTGCTGGTTTTCCCTCCCCAGCGCAGGATTATGTTGAGCAAACGCTCGACCTCAACGAGCTGTGCATCAAGCGACCAGCTGCAACGTTCTTTGTGCGTGTTGAAGGTGATTCAATGATTGATGCCGGGATTCACCCAGATGATATTTTGGTGGTTGATCGCTCTGTCCAAGCAGAACACGGTGACATTGTCATCGCTGGTATCCATGGTGAACTCACGGTAAAGGAGCTTCAACTAAGGCCGTGCGTCATGCTGATCCCAAGAAACCAGGTGTATGAGCCCATTCATATTCCTGAAGGGACAGAGTTAGAGATATTTGGTGTGGTCACCAATGTGGTGCGAAACATGCGCCGCAAGTCGTGACTATCCCATGCCTGTATTTGCCTTGGTGGACTGCAACAATTTTTACGCCAGTTGTGAGAAGCTGTTTCGGCCTGATTTAAAAGATACGCCGGTTGTGGTGCTGTCCAACAATGACGGCTGTGTGGTTGCACGCTCGCGTGAAGCCAAGTTACTCGGTATTAAAATGGGCGTACCCGTCTTTCAGATCAAAGCTGAAATGCAGCGCCATGGCATTTTGGCTTTTTCATCCAACTATGCGCTGTATGCGGATTTGAGCAGTCGAGTGATGCGCACTTTGGAAGAGATGGCACCACGAGTAGAGGTTTACTCCATTGACGAAGCGTTTTTGGATTTAACAGGTATTGAGTCGGCCATATCCCTTGTCGAGTTCGGACAACAAGTGCGAGAGCGCATAGGCCACTGGATTGGGATCACCGTTTGTGTCGGCATTGCACCGACTAAAACACTCGCCAAGCTGGCTAACCATGCTGCTAAGAAATACCCTGCCACTCAAGGGGTTGTAGACCTGACCAATCCAGATCGGCAACGTCGATTGCTCGCATTAGTCCCGGTTGATGATGTTTGGGGCGTTGGCAGACGGCTTTCTAAGCGTTTAAATGCGTTGGGCATCACCACAGCCTTAGATCTAGCCAATGCCTCTCCTAGAGCCATCAGAGACCAGTTTTCGGTGGTTTTAGAAAGAACCGTCAGAGAGCTCAATGGTGAGTCGTGCATTGAACTTGAAGAGATCCCGCCAACTAAGAAACAAATCGTCTGTAGCCGTTCATTTGGCGTAAAAGTAACGCAATTTGAATTGTTACGTGAAGCAGTCTGCGAATACGCAACCCGCGCCACTGAGAAGCTTCGCAAAGAACAGCAGCAAGCCAAAGTGCTGACCGTGTTTATACGTACCAGCCCCTTTAAGGACAACGAGCCGCAATACAGCAACTCTGCATCGGGTGAATTGCTAATCCCCAGTTGCGATACGCGGGATTTTATCGAGCTGGCCAATCACTTACTCAAGCGGATTTGGAAGGATGGTTTTCGTTATGCCAAAGCGGGCGTCATGCTGTCTGACTTTTACGATCCTGGCATGTTTCAACCAGGACTATTCGATGACGTATCTACCCGCTCAAATAGCCAACAGTTAATGTCTGTATTGGACACCATTAATCAAAGCGGTGCCGGAAAAGTTTTCTTTGGTGGACAAGGTACGAAGAAAGATTGGTCGATGAAGCGAGAGCATTTATCTCCCGCTTATACAACACGCTGGGACCAATTACCGCGAGTGAAGTAGCGCCGATAATTCAGTAGGCATTCACTCTGCGACGCAGCATGTTGAGCTTATCAACCTGGCGTCGAATATCACTGAAGAATTCTTCTTTCTCCATGGCCAGCGCTAACTCCCACTCTTTGGCCAAACCTTGGCAGTCCAAAAATGAGTATCTCAGCTTCGTCTTTGAAATACGCAGTCCCTTACTAAAGACTACGCGCTTGCCTCGTTGACCGTGAAAACTGTTGATGTACCACTCAATGCCAAAGCCATACTTAAAGTCTCTGATACGGACACCAAGCAGCCCCCAGTCTTTAAAGGGCTCATTCTCACGAACCTTGTAATGGGTAACCCAAAAGTCATCAACTTCAGCTCGTGCCAGCGCTTTTAGCCTGTCTGTTTCTTGCTGAAGTAAATCTGATACCTCTGCTTTCCATTGTTCATTGAAGATTACCACCAAACCAATTTCCCCATCCAATTAACCCCAAAAGCCAAAACCACTATCCGTTTGGCTTTTGGATCGAAACGCCAAACGTAAAACTGCCGTCACAATCACTGTTTGGCGTCTCGATATAAATCAACTCGCGCAATCCCATACCTGACAAGGGATACAGGCCGATTTCACTTAAAAATACCTAAAAAGACGTATTGCCATGAAAATACAAACCGTTTGGCAAGTTCAGGCCAGAATGCAAACGACGTTTGGCGTCTCGATTTTTTTGGCTCAGTCATCCGCCGCCAAACAGAGCCTATTCTCATACTTTTGCGAAAATGCAATAGGCAGATAGATGAAAGGATTTGTCACCTTTCTGCCCACCGCCAGTGCACCGAATCCTGATAATGACATTTGAGTGAACCGCCAGAGCACTTGGAAATGCCCAAGCGTGAACAGCGCGGTTGGTAGAAAACCGTTAGAGCACTTTGAGTGCACAGGAGATAAGTATGTTTGTACTAGGCGTAGATATCGGTTACTCGAACCTGAAGCTGGCAATTGGCCAATCAGGCAGTGAACCGAAAACCATTATTCTGCCTGCGGGTGCCGGTCCTGCGGATCGCATGCCAGAGCGTATCGGTGGAGGCGATGATGACACTTGTTTGTATGTATCTGTCGATAATGAGCGTTGGGCCGCTGGTGTGCCTGCTGGACGCCTTCAAGGCTGGGAACGAGAGCTTCACCCGGAGTATCCCACCACAAAAACCTATAAGGCACTTTTTCATGCCGCCTTGTTAATGGCTGAAACAGAATCCATCGATTTGGTTGTCACTGGATTACCGGTTTCCCAGTTTCATGAACCACAACGTAAGTCTGACCTTGTGCAGCGTTTAAAAGGTGTCCATCAAGTGACGCCTAAGCGCAGCATCACTGTTCATGACGTCAAAGTGCTGCCGCAGCCTGCCGGTGCCTACATGGATCTGGTTCAAACAGGTGGTGATTTGGGCTTGATTGAAGAAGGTCGCGTCGTCGTCATCGATCCCGGCTTCTTTTCTGTTGACTGGGTTGCCCTTGAGGCCGGAGAAATTCGCTACAGCTCATCAGGAACCAGTCTTCAGGCAATGTCCGTGCTACTGGAAACGATTGATAAGCTGATTTCGGAAGATCATGGTGCCAAAGTGGGTATGGATCGACTTGAAAAAGCCATGAGAACCGGCGACTTGCAGGTGCTGCTATTTGGAGAAAAAGTCGATATTTCACCTTATCTGAATGCTGCCATGAAAAAGGTAGCGCCTGTTGCTCTTACAGCCATGCGCCAATCCATGCGTGACGAAAGCATTAATGCGGACTTGGTTTTGATCGCCGGAGGGGGAGCCTTGGCTTATAAGGAAGCGGCCAAGGAGATTTTTTCACGAAGCAAGATCATCGTGCCGGAACAGTCTGTTTTGGCGAACGTCCGAGGCTTCTGGTTTTATGGGGCCTGATCATGAGAGTTGTCGTCAACATTCCCCCAGGGAGCCACCCAGAACTGCTAAAAGAATTGGAAAAGACGCCGCCACGGGAACGTGCTGAGCGTCTGAGGATGCTGGCCACCTTTGGCTTAATTCACATGAGCCAACCCAATCTATCAACGACTTCTGCACCGGTGGATGGCCATGCACCAGATGGTGAAGTGACTTCTATGAGTACAGCGCCAGAACCCAAAGCAGAATCACGTAAACAATCATTAAAATCAAAACTAGGGCTGGGCTTATAACATGGCGTTATCAGTTAGCTGGCTCGATGCCAGGTTAAATAAAGAAGCAAAAGAAACCGTAGTAAAAGCTGACCGAGATGGACTAAGTGCTCGGGTATCGCCCAAGGGCAAAATTGTTTTTCAGTTTCGTTATCGGTTCGATGGTAAGCAACAGCGGGTAGACATAGGTACTTACCCACTTATGAAGCTTGCTGAAGCTAGGAATGAGCTGGATAGGTTAAGGGCGGTACTTGATCAAGGCCGAAACCCAAAGCTCTACCTACAGCAGGAACGGGCCAAGTATTCTGCCAATCAAAGCTTCGAATCGATTTTTCGAGACTGGATAGACTCTGCCGGTAAGCAAGGGCTAAAGGAGAAAACGTGGCACTACCAAAAACGCAGCAGTGAAATATATTTGCTGCCCCGACTTGGTAAGTACCCATTAACTGACATCAATGAATTGTCCTTACGAAACTGTCTTCGTGAGGTTTCGGAGTCGTCCCCTTCAAACACAGAACGTCTGGTGTCTGTGCTGCACAAGTTTTATGACTGGCTGATTGATGAACAAATTTTGGAAATTAACGCTGCCGCTGGGATCACAGCAAAAAAGGTTGGCGGTAAGAAAGGCAAACGAACTCGGGTGCTAAACGATAACGAGATCAGGATACTTTGGCGCTATTTACATGAGTCAAAAATTACTGAGAAGAACCGCATCTACATAAAATTGCTTCTGCTATTGGGCGGTCGCAAGGGCGAACTCATTCAAGCTGAAAAGCATCACTTTGACTTGCAATCTGCAATGTGGACAGTGCCCATAGAGATCCGCAAACAAGGTGAGAAAATAGGAGCGCCGATCATGCGGCCATTAATCAAACCAGCTATCGAGCTGATTGAACTGGCGATGCAGATGAGTAAATCAACTTACTTGTTTCCTGCTAACGGACAAGAGGAACTTGCCACAAATGGCTTTGATACCACTATTCCTAACAATGTGAAAATCTGGGCTCGCAGGTCGCTTGGTATTGAGATGGAACACTGGTCTATGCATGATCTTCGAAGAACGATGCGAACGCGTATGTCGGCCATCACGACGCAAGAAGTTGCCGAGTTGATGATTGGCCACAGCAAAAAAGGGTTGGATGCTATCTACAACCAATATCAGTACCTGGATGAAATGCGTCATGCTTACGACGTTTGGTATCAACAGCTAGAAACCATCATCGAGCCGACAGGCTTTCCATTCAACTGGCGTTTCGGACAGTAAAAGAAAGAGGCTCAGTCCTCTTTCTTCTCATACTCTTCCAAGTCTTCAATGTGCCAAAGCTTGTTTCGTGTATTTCGGTTGATACGAGGTTGCGGCAAGCTGCCATCTTTTATTCTTCGCCAGAGCGTCGTATAGCTAATGTGGTAACGAGCCATCACTTCGTAAGACGTGAGAAAAGGGGTTACTTGGTGCGCTACTGCTGTCATCTGCATTCTCCTGAAAATCAATGTAAAGCTATCATCGCCTGATTCATCACTTGTTGATGGTCAGAAAGATGCATGATTTGTTCAGAAGATCAGCCTTATCAAAACACAAATGTTGCTATTAGGTACTTTTCAGCTCAAACCTATGAATAACAAGGGCTACAAGGCGGTTTGTGTCATGAAAAGCAATCAACATACCTAACGAGAAAAATTTGTACACACTGTTTGTACACTCGCAACAATGACACATCAAAAACCACAACGACGACCCCTTTAAATTCATAAACTTACAAACATAAAACTAGAGATAATCGCATTTATTCCGCTTTTGTAATGTCGAAACCATAGTACCAAAAGCCGGAAGTACTTTCTTCATCAAACCCAGTAGCCACAAGGCCTACAGCCAGATTTGTGTCATGGAATTTTCGCCAAAGGCCTCTAAAACGGAATTTGTACTCAAGTTTGTACACACTTTCCGAGGTTACGCTTGAACATCATTGAAAAGCAAAGAAACGAGAAAAAGACAAAAAGCCTTTAAATTCAGTACGTAGAGATGTGATTGTGGTGTGCAATGAAAGGTGATTTTAAGCGTTGAAAGGCTGGGCGGCATCAGGGTGCGAAATGATAGCGAAGGTGCGTCTTTTCTTGATTTCGTTTAGAAAATCTTGGTTTGTCATGTATCGATTCTTTTCGTTTATGCGCTAATTTATAAAGATTAACGGTTATTTTCGCTGATCTGAACTTTATAAACAATCAATGGTTCTGGAATCGGCTCTCCTTGAATGCTTTCAACTTATCAAATGCGCCTTGTTCAGTTAAACTGCATGCACTTTTAATAAGGAGTTGCGGTGAATATGAAAGAATATCTCCAATGGGTCATTAAAGGCGCAGCGATGGGTATGGCCGATGTCGTTCCCGGCGTTTCCGGCGGTACCTTGGCATTTATTTTGGGGATTTATGAGCGTTTTATTAATGCGCTCACCTCTTTCAACCTGACCGCTGTGAAGCTTTTACTTCGCAGGGAGTTTGTTAAGGCCTGGCAACATATCGACGGGACATTCTTACTTTGTGTATTTGCCGGAATCCTGAGTGCTATTTTTAGTTTAGCAACGCTCATTAGCTACCTACTAGAAACCAACCCTGTGCCTTTGTGGAGTTTTTTTAACGGGCTTATTGTCGCATCGTTTCCAATGCTCATAAAAAATGTGAATTGGAGTGCCTATCGCGGCTTCATTTTCAGCCTTGGTGTTGTGTTTGCTATTATCATTACGTCTCTCACCCCAATGCATGCGACCCCTTCCGCATGGATGTTTTTCGGCGCTGGCTTTATCGCGATTTGTGCCATGATCTTACCCGGCATTTCAGGCAGTTTCTTGTTACTCATTATGGGGATGTATGCACCCATCACTGCGGCCGTTAGCGAACTTGAACTCGGCGTTCTCATGCTCTTTGCATTGGGTTGTATAACTGGATTATTGCTATTCTCGCGCGTCTTGAAATGGAGCCTTGCGCGAGCACACGATGCAATGCTCGCATTTCTCTCGGGCATTGTGCTCGGCTCGCTATTCCGTATCTGGCCTTGGCAAATTGAATCGACCCTACTCACACCCGCGCAGTTCGCGGAACAGACAGGCGAGCATCATTTACTCGCCTCAATTGCTGCCTTTATTTTGGGTGCAGCACTCATTCAAACACTCCTGCACCTAGAAAAGCTCTTTAAGAGCAAAGACTAAGGGTTACACCAATCACAGAACCGAGGGTCGGCATGTGGCTTCGCCACGTTTTGTGATTGGCTAAAACCGCATTCAGCACAACTCAATATTTCGGCTTGTGGCTGTTTCGTTGGTAGCGAACACAGTTCACAAGGTAGCCCTTGCTCAATTTCCTTCACCACAAAATTAGGTGCTTCGCACTCTGGACAGCACGCTTGCAAACGTCGCGCTAAGTCTTCTGCGGCTTCGCGAATCATTTCTTGCCGCTCAGGGCAATGCATCGCTCGCAAATCCGGTTGCACAGTTAACGGCCAAGTTAATTTCCCGAGCGACTTGGCAATGTCCAGCGCCTTCTCTACTTCCTCAAAAGTTAAGCCTTTGAGAATCTCATCGTCAATACGAAGTACCCAACGCTGCCCAGTTGCACTTGCCTCTTCGAGCTGAGCCAAGTCGGTAGCGCTTGCCAACGTCATCGCTTCACCATGAAACGGGCCACTTGCTCTGGCAAAAATAACACGTTCATACTGAGGTTGGTAATAACAAAGAATTTCTTCATTCCAATTCATAATGCCGGGCATCGGGCCACCCCCAAACGTTCCTTCGCTGCCCAAGCCAATTTCTAACCCGGTCATTTGAACCGCCTGCTTTGCTTTGGCAAGGGCACAGGCTTCAGGTGATTGCTTGCGCTCCACCTCACCGGCAAAAGTGCCTAATTGGTCGGTGTCCCAATTCGCATTTTCTACTACACGAATTCCTAGTGAGCGCAAAGGAGGTGCGATCAATTTCCCTTTTTCATGCTGAGTGACTAGCACTGCAAATGGCATTTTATCTCTCCTTACGGCTGACTATTAGGTTGCCACGCGCCTTGGTAGAAACGCATGAGAGGCTCGCCTTGCTGCCATTGCAGCAAGTGAATCCAGTCGTTATTAATGAGGCTTTCAAGATCTGGGTGCTGCTCAATAATTTTAGCAATCGCTGCTTGCGGTGCTGCAATCACAACCGTGAGACGCTGCGGTGTATGCAACCAACGCTCTCCATCGAACACCGATTGCTTCGCAAGGCCAATTCTTAGGTCGCCACCATTGCCTTCAAATACACCAATGCTGCCGCCTACCGCGTTATGCAGTACCTTGTTCCCACTCCCAAACTTCAAAGGCTCCGTAACAGAAAGGTTGTATTGCATATTAATCCAATGCCCAACCACCATAGGCGCTGTCATTAATAAGGTAAGTACGCTCCAGTTCTCGTCTTTCTCGGCATGATAGTCATGCAAAAAAGTACGCCCTTCTAGATTAATTCCTCGAGTCCAAGTGCGGGGCGCCATAATAAAAGCTGCATTGTCTGCCAACCCCCACTCTGGACGTTGTTGTGACCAATCATGCGCGCGCTTGCGCAGCAACTTGTCTAACGCTTCGGTATTCCAAGCAGACTTTTCTGGCTCGAAACGCACTAATCGTTCTCGTTGAGCAAGCGCACGCGCCTTCCCTAACACGTCTTTAATCGGCAGCGGAAAGTCGTGTTGCGGTAATTCGTCAAGTAATTCAATATCGTCGGTCGTGGTGTTATGAAGTGCCGGTACAAACCTTGTTTCTGCAGGCACTTGCATGCCTCGCTCACGCAGCAAGTGGCGAACCTCTACATTATTCAGAATCTGAGCCAACACGCGAGAATTCACCTCACCACTCTGCCCACAACAAGCCCCGCAATCGAGTGCTGCGGCTTGCAAGTTGTTGCAAGACTGACTCCCATGCCCCACTAAAAGTACTAAAGGCGCAAAACGATCGAAGCTCATCGCGGTAATAACCGATACAGCGATATCTGCAAGCTCAGACGCAGCCAATGTGTCTTCACTTCCGAGTACGCGCCAATTTTTCACATGGCTTAAATCATTCACCACGTGAGAAAGGGTCCGCCCGCGGAGTAATTTGGGCGCATATGCCAAGCCCATACTCTCAACCATTGAGAAGGCTGAGGGGGCGGCTTGCGCCCACGTTTGTATGCGCGCTTTCTTGTTTAAACGCTCAACTCGTGCTCGCACCTCATGGCGCTCCAAAGCTTCTTCCACTCGAAGTGCAGGGCTTAACAACCCTGGGGTTTGTGAGCGAACCATTGCGCTTCCCTGTGGCTGGTACGCGAGTGGCACACCAAAAAATCCAGCAAAGCCTTTCGTTTCTATTCCTTCATGCTGGCTCTCGAGAGCACGACGAATCACTTCCGAGCGCACATCAATACAGAAAACAGCCTGTAACCAAGGTGAACGATCTTCATGCTCTGCAGGTTTTGCACCTTTAAAGGCACTTTCGAGTTGCAGTTGATATTCAATTTCTAATGCAAGTTGCCAAACTTGCACCACCTGCAAATGCGCACGATTCGTTTCGACCACCTCATCAAACTTTAACCACTGCTTTTGCCAAGCTTGCACACTTCGCTCAAATAAAAGAACATCGAAACGTTTAAGGTAAGTAAAAACGAGCCATTCCCAGGCCATACGAATTGCCAATAGCTCACGCATTTCACCTTGCTGAACATGGCTTGCGAAATAACTATCGCCAGTGGGCGTGTGATTTTGCCACTCACGGTAAGCAACCCAAGAAGCCCACCCATGAATGTCGTAGAGGCAGGAAAGCGCAAACGCTTCTTCGAAATCAGGCGCAATGTCGAGTTCCTGTTGCACCTTCGTAATTGTTTCTTCAGGATCGCTTGGCAGCTCATTCAAAAGTTTTCTCAGCTTAGGAGCGGAGAGTACAATAGAAAGACCGTAATCCACGCGAGTCACGTCTAACCAATGCGCATAGAGTGGTGCACCTTTTTCTAAGTCTGCCTTTCCCAGCATGGGCCGCAGCGATTGAAAATGTGCAGCACAGAATTGACTAATCTGATGCACGATTTCTTCCTGCCAGCGCATGTAATGCACGTCGCGAAAGTTATCTACTTGTGCAGAGAAGAGAGTTAATGACACAGGTGCTTGCTGCTGCTGTAAACGACTTACTAGCTGCTCTGGGGTTTCATTTACACCAACACGGGCCGCTGCCTGTTTTAAGCTCGATTGGGTAATTCGCCCCTGCTGAAACAACGCTAAAAAGAAATCCGACGAGGCGAAGCCATTCACATTTGCCACCGTTTTTAGCTCTGCGGCAGTTTTTAAATAGGGCTGTTCCTTAAATTTCCACCACGGATTAACCGCAATGCTTTGATCAAGGGGCCACGTAGGCGCAATAAGATCAGTTGCTCGCATGAGATTTCTCCTTCAATTCAGAGGTAGACTGCGCGGCCGACATAGCATGGATACTTTGTGGTTTCGCTCGAGGATAAATGGGCCAAATGGTGAGCGTGGCTCGGGTCGCCCACTCGTCTAAATAGAGCCCCGCGAAGAGCACCATGGAAAGCTTTTGAGATATCCGCAGTTGCGGCAGGTTATGCATCAACAAACTGGCTGTTACCAGTAAAACAACGAGTGCTGAAACCCATAAATCAGGAAGAGAGAACATGCCGGCAACCGGCACGTAAGCACTCGGAATCACGAACTGAGCAAGGCTCTTCAAACCATAGTAACTAAACACAAGTGCGGCTGCTAAGGCGCTAAATGACATGAGTCCACCCTTTGCAGCCATACTGTGGCGTTGTGCGAGTAACATCGTCATAGCGGCCCAAAACAACAACAATACACTCAACAAGGAAGTCACCTGTTTATCGAACCAAACGACAGCCAGCTCTTGGTAAGCCCATGCCCCCAGCCCAACCAATGCGGCACTCAGAACGAGTGATACCGCCCAGTCATGAGGCTGAACTTGCCCGGCTTGAGCAAGCCGGCGCTGCAACGTGTCATGCACTGCATTGCCGGCACTCAAAAATGCATAAGCCTTGTAAATGGAGTGCGCAATTAAGTGAACTACTGCCAGCTCATATAAGCCCAGCGCAATCTCTACCAGCATCATGCCCATTTGCGCGCTGGTTGACCATGCGAGCCGCACCTTGACACTCACGCGCGTAATCATAATCAATGCGCTCAGCACCGCGGTTAAGCCCGCCACAATAAGCACAAGCCAAACGGCCGCAGGTACCGCTAACACGATCGGCGCTGTGATTAAGAGAAGAAAACCGCCTAGGTTCACAACCCCTGCATGTAACAGTGCTGACACCGGTGTCGGCGCTTCAACAACCTGAATTAGCCAGCCATGTACTGGCAATTGCGCACATTTCAATAACGCAGTCACCGCAATCAACACTGCACTGACTTGAACCACTGTTTGCTCTGCGAACATCGGCTCCCAAGTAAGCAGTATTTCGGAGAGATAATAGGTCTCAAAGTGCTCGCCCAAGAGCACGAAGCCAATGAGCAAACAAATTTCTGCGGTACGGGCAATAATGAACTTTTTATGTGCCGCTAATCTGGCACGAGGCCGCTCGGGGTAAAACATCAGTAACTTGTGCAGCGACAAGCTAATAGCAACCCATGAGAGCCACAACAACAGCAAGTGGTTACTCGAAACAACCAGTACAACTGCCGCTAAGGTTGCGAACAACCAGCGCCAGTAAGACGCTGCGTTTGCTTCCTCGCGCAGGGCTTGTTTAGAATAATTCACCACTGCCCAAGCCACGAGTACAATCATGCCTAAGATTAAGAAGCGGAGTGGCGTCAATGCGAGTAACACATGTTCTGTCGCACTTCCCTCAATCGCCATATGCGCCACGCCAGCGAATATTAAGCAAATACCAACCAACACAATAGGCAAGCGGCTTGGTTTCTTCTGTCTGGCCGCCCAAACTAAAATGACTGGTGCAAACCATAGAATTAAGCTGGCAAACAAATCGGTCATGACGCACTCCTCTAGTTGTAAGCGGAGTGTGACAAACCTTCAAAAATATATAAAATAGATAAATCTTATATTATTGTTCTATTATTCTTATATATCTAGGTTATGGAGTCGCGCGGTGAATCGGCTGAATTACAAACATCTTTATTATTTTTGGCGCATCGCCACCACCGGGAATTTAACGGCAGCGGCAGAGCAGCTCCATGTTTCTCAATCGGCACTATCCATGCAACTTAAACAATTAGAACATCAGCTCAACGTGCAATTGTTTACTCGAGAGGCCCGCTCACTCAGTTTAACGCGAGAAGGTGCCAAAATTCTCGAGTACGCCGAGGAAATATTTAGCGCTGGAGAGGCTCTTGAGCAATTCATTGCTTCGGGGTTCGACGCTGACCGAATTCATTTGAATATCGGGGTGCTGACCAATCTTTCTCGTAATTTTATCGAGAAGTTCGTAGGGCCTTTGCTGGCACAAGACAAAATAACCTTCACATTGCACACTCAAAGCATGGAGCAACTGCTTGAGAATTTAGCGAACCACGAACTCGACCTTGCGCTTACGAATTTATTACCACCGCAACTTCCTGGAAAAACAAAATGGCAAAGCCAACTCGTGTCGCGTCAGCAGCTTGCAATCATAGGACCTGAGGATTGCGAAGCACAAAAACAGCCGTTTCCTACCGGGTTTGCAAAATACCATTGGATTCTTCCAAAGCAAGGTACCGAGATTCGTAACATCTTTGACACGCTTTGCTCGAGCGAACAATTCAAACCGCAAATTCTAGCGGAGGCAGATGATATGGCGATGCTGCGCCTTCTTACACGCGACAGTGGTGCACTCTCAGTACTTCCCCCTGTAGTTGTGCAGGACGAGATTGCCAATCATCACCTTAAAGTAATACAGCCCCTACCCCACGCCTACGAACATTTTTACGCCATCACGCTACAGCACAAGCGCCAAAACCCCGGCGTCCGCACCCTATTTACCCTAAGCCCTTGATAAAAAAATGGGGTCAGATCAAAATGGGGTCAGATCAAAAAGTGATCTGACCCTGAGGTACTGCAATGTTATTTTGGTTGGAAGTAGCATTTTTGCGCATTTACATGCGACTTTTCAAAGCGATTACCGCTTTATTACCCATTCATTGGCCACGAGAGTTTTCCGGACCTGGCAGCGCACAGGAACTTCTAGCGCACATCAAGAACGAGGGACACGCCCACATTTTTTTAGTCACCGACAGTAACTTAATCAAAGCCGGCGTTGTTCCCCCGCTATTAGAGAAAATCGGGGCACTTGGCATGCAGGTGACGCTCTTTCAAGAAGTAAGCCCCGACCCTCCTATGGCTCAAATTGAACTGGGCTATCAGCGCTTACGGGATTCCCAAGCCAAAGTGGTGCTCGCCATCGGTGGCGGTTCTGTCATTGATGCTGCGAAACTCATCTCCGCAAGAGCACTCAATGATAAGCCGGTACACAAATTAACGGGACTCTTCAAAGTACGTAAAGGCATCCTGCCGCTCTTTGTTATTCCCACCACGGCCGGTACGGGCTCTGAGGTCACCATTGCAGCAGTGGTCTCCGATCCGGTAAAACAGCGCAAGCTGCCAGTACTCGACCCGAAACTTATGCCAACCGCTATGGCACTTGATGCGGAAATCATGAAAGGGTTACCGCCCGCAATTACCGCAGCCACTGGCATGGATGCGCTCACCCATGCAATTGAGGCTTATATCTCTCGTAACGCGACGCAAGAGACCGATCAGCGAGCCTTGGCTGCAGCGAAAAAAATCTTTCAATATTTACCAAACGCGTATGCCGATGGAAATGATACCGAGGCTCGTCAGCAAATGGCGGAGGCTTCCAAACTTGCCGGCCAAGCGTTCACTATCGCAGGCGTTGGATATGTTCATGCCATCGCCCATAATTTAGGCGCGCTTTACCACCTGCCCCATGGTTTGGCCAACGCCATTGTCATGCCACATGTTTTAAAAGCCTCACGCCCGAATTGTGATGCAAAATTAGCGCGCATGGCCATTTATTGCTCATTGGCCGACGAAAGTGACTCCGATGCCGAAGCGGCAACAAAACTAATCGAAACAATAGTACGTATGAACAAAGAGTTATCTATTCCTGTTCGAGTTGTCGAGTTGCGTCCTGCAGACATTGAACGGATTACGAAGGCTGCGCGAGAGGAAGCGCGTTTCACTTATGCAGTGCCGCGCTACTTAAAGAAAAATGAGATGAAGAGTCTCTTACAAGGCCTTCACATGAGGAACCATTAGACGAAAGTCATATATACACGAGTAAATATTAGGTTAAACTGATGAAAAAATGAACTCTGAGGGGTAGGGCATGTCTCTCGAAAGTTTTCTCAATACGCATGAAAAGTTAATGCGACTTAGTCGCGACCAGCTTTTCGGAGACGCAGAACGCTCCTTAAAGCTGCAGCGCATTGTGAAAGCCTGCGCGCGCCTCTTGAATGTTTCCCGCGCGAGTATTTGGCAGCTCTCCCCGCAAGGAAACGAGCTTTTCTGTGAAGCTATTTTTTGCTCAGAGCAACAAGAGATGTTGACGAACAATACGTTGCGTGAAAATCAATTCCCGCGCTACTTTGAAGCCATGCGAACCGAGCGCATGATCAATGCAAACGAAGCCAGAACCGATGCACGCACAATTGAATTTACCGATGCGTATCTAAAACCAAACAATATCTACTCCTTGTTGGATCTACCCATTTTCAACGGTACTCAACTGAACGGCATTTTATGCCTAGAGCAAACTGAACTCCGCGAATGGGACATGGAAACCATGGCAATAGCAACTTCTGTCGCAGACCTCATTTCACTTATGAACTTGAACGAGAGTTGGCAAGAAAGCCAGATGCAGATAGACAGTCTCAAACGCCGCGATCCGCTCACTATGCTAGAAAATTTAGATACTTTTCAAAAGCGCATTGAACAAGACTTAAGGCGTTCACTGGCCGAAGATAAGCATCAATTGGTAATGATGGGGATTGATGGCTTTCGAAGTATTAATGACAAATATGGCTACGACACCGCCAATCAAGTATTAGTGGCTTTTGCAAATATTCTTCGCCATGCCTGTAAGCTTGGTTTTTATTCACCCGGTAGAATGAGCGGTGACCTGTTTGCAATCTGGATGCCCGAAGCAGACCATGAAGATGCGTTAGATCTCATTCAAGAAATACAGTCTGAAATTAAGCAACCCCTCATATTACAAGGTGGTAAAGAGCAGATTGAGATTACCTTCACCTCGAGCATTACACAGCTTCCTGTACCTGGATATATGGGCGCAACACCATACCGCTGTGCTGAGTACGCACTCTATCGAGCCAAACGCGATACTAAAGGCTCTGTCATGCTATTCCAACCCGAGTGGGCAGCGCAACTTAACGAGAGCAGAACTCAAGATCAAATTTTAATTGATGCCTTGCGAAATGGTCATATATTTCCGTTCTATCAGCCTATTACTAGTGCGGAATCAGGAGACATCGTTGGCATTGAAGCGCTTGTCCGATGGGTTCATCCAGGAGGCTCAATTAATAAACCATGCCATTTTTTACCGCGCTTAAATGAACTTGGGCTCATGCCCGAGCTGGGCAGAAAAGTGCTAGAAAAGAGCTTAGTAGATTTCAAAGATATTCGACTGAAGCATAAAAATCTTAAATGGGTCTCTGTAAATGTAAGCGGAGAGCATTTATCCGCAAGCGACTTTATTCAGCATATTCAAAAAGAATTGGGAAAACGACAATTGAGCTCTGAGCAACTTCGATTAGAAATCGTTGAGGAGTTGCTAGCGGAACACAATCCCATGCTACAAAATAATATTCGCCTGCTTAACCATGCAAACTTAAAGTTATCAATTGATGATTTTGGTACGGGCTATTCGTCGCTTTCGCGATTAAAGCAGCTCCCCATATCCAATTTAAAAATTGATCAATCATTCGTCAAAGGGCTCACAACGTCGCATGAAGATCAATGCATATCTTCGTCGGTACTGGGTCTCGCCCGAGGTATGGGAATGACCGTCACCGCCGAAGGCGTTGAAACGGTATCACAGCTCGATTGGTTGAAGACCGCAGGATGCCAATTAATCCAAGGCTACTTCGTAGCAAAGCCCATGCCAAAAGAGGAGTTGCTGGTATGGCTGGAAAATCGTTCTTCGACTTTCCAGCCAACCAACTAATAAAAGCGGCTATTTTGATACCACTTCATTAGAGAGCGCTCAACGGCAGTTGTTGCTTGTTGAGCTATCTTTTCACCGAGCTTCACCTTCTGCTTGTAGCGCACACGAATGACATCTTTAGTTTTCACGGCATCAAGCAGCAAATCATCACTAGTAGCAATACGGTCAACTAGGCCTTTTTCAAGCGCTTCTTGGCCATACCAAACTTCGCCTGTCGCAACCGCATCAATATCAATAGAATCGCGATTCTCTTTGACAAACTTTTTGAACATGGTGTGAATTCCCTCGATCTCTTCTTTGAATTTCTCTCGGCCCTTATCGGTATTCTCACCAAACATTGTGAGCGTACGCTTGTACTCCCCTGCCGTAATTTGCTCAAAATCGATATCGTTCTTTTTCAATACTTTGTGAAAGTTCGGAATCTGCGCAATCACACCTATCGAACCGACCACAGCAAAAGGCGCAGATACAATTTCATGACCCACACATGCCATCATGTACCCACCACTCGCCGCTACTTTATCAACGGCAATCGTCACTTTCAGGTCGTTGTCGCGTAAACGCTTTAATTGCGCTGCCGCTAGGCCATATCCATGCACCATACCACCAGGGCTTTCTAACTTCACAAGCACTTCATCTTGCTTGTCTGCAACCCCCAAAATCGCAGTTACTTCTTTGCGCAAGCATTCCACTTCTTTGGCGTCTATAGATCCTTTGAAATCAATCACAAACAGGCGCCCTTTCGGCTCGCCCTTACCTTCTTTGTTCTTTTTCAAGGTTTTCGCCAGTTGTTTCTTTGCTTTTCCTGAAGCCAAACTCAACCGCATATCATTCACGGTATCACGCAGCCCTTCGGTTAGGTTGTCCACCTGCAACTCGCCTTCGCTCGATTTCTGCCGCTGCGCTGCATTGGCTACCATGCCAATGACAAATACCAAGGCAAACACAATGGTCATCGTTTTTAATAAAAATACGCCGTAGTCGCTCCACAGGGCAGCTAAAATATCCATCATATGTTCAAATCTCTCGTTAGCGTGAATGCCACATCATACAGCACAAAATAGGCATTAAAAAAGGCAGAACGGGAAACCGTTCTGCCTTTTTTGTAAGTAGACGTTTTTACTGTTCTACTAGATCTTCGTTTACAGACAGTACCAGTTCATTGTTCTCAAACCAGATACCAATCGCTTGCTGCTGATCAGCGGTGGTGGCTGCGTCGTCAGTCGGATCAAGCAGACCGCTGTGACCGCCCGCTAAGTAACGCGCTGCACCAGAGACTGGCTCGCCGTCTTGTGAAGCAAACAACCCGGTAATGCTTTGCAAGCCCAACATACGAATCAACGGCTCAGTGCCTCCTAAAGGATGCTGCGTTGAGTTCGGGATAGTTTCATCACCTTGCGCCTGAATTAAGAATGTAGGTGTTTCAGTAGCAACCATGCGACGTGCGTAGTTAATTGGGTCCCCTGAGTCAACCACTGTTTGAGCAGCGAACTGGAACTGCGCTAACAATGAATCACGTGCCGCAATTTCTGCGTCTGAAGCAATTCCGCCATAGTAAGTTGCATAGTATTGAGCCACCGCTCCTAGGAACTCTGGATTATCCAAACCTGGAACAATACCTGAGTTAGTTGCTTCTTCAAGCACGTACGCTTCGAAACCTTCGAAGGTTTGGAACGACAGTAGGCCACCGATCAAGTTGCCGAAGCTCTGTGATTCGATCAAGAACGGAGCGATACCACCACCAGGCATACCCAAAGCCGCCGCTTCAACCGCATACAACGGGCTAGCAGGTGCTGCGTCACCGGTCATCTCAGTGTTTGCGAGAGCCACAAAGTTATGTCCTGTAATTGCACCCAGCGAATGACCTACAAACTTCACGTCCATGCCGTTGATGGCAGCACCACCAAAGTTCGCTGCGCCATTGCTCAAACTAATACGTAAGCCGAGCAAATCAGATACCGACTGACGCAAGTTATCACGCGCTGTCAACAAGCTTGCGAGGTTCAGATAGTTGGTGGGCGAACCCTGACCTGCAGTTGCGTTAATACCCGGGAAACCACGCTCACCATGAAGTGGGTGGTCAATCGCAACAGCAGCATGTCCGAATACAGCTAACGTACCTGCGATTGCAAGGAAGTTTTCTTTTTGCCCAGTAATGCCGTGTTGGAAAATCACAACAGGCCAACCACCATCAGGTTCAGCAATTGGGTCCAAGCCTTGCTGACCACGCACTGCGTTCACCACATCTACGTCTGGGACAGACATCCATAATGGCACGTTCTGAATGGTTTGTGGGCGTGGAATCGGGTTGTACTTGGTAAGTAACCGTTCTTGATCATAACCACGCGGCCCAGATTCTGGATCTTCCGGATCATAATTCGGGTTAAACAATATCTCAGGCGCTGCTTCGTAAGGAATCGCACCCGCTAAATTCGCAGGATTCGATAATACTTCTGCCGGGTCTAACCCTAAGCCCACCAAAGTTGCTGCGAGCTCTTCTTGTGTCAAGTCACCAGAACCTAATGCCACTTGAATTGCGGCGGGGCTCACTGCTGTTGCCTGCCAACGACCATTCAATGGCGCTGAAGGATTTTCAGCAGTTGGCACAGGACTGAAATAAGGCAAAGTGACTTCGCCTGCATATAACTGAGCGGCACTTGCCACTGCTACATTCGGATTCGTTGGGTCATTTGGTAACTGACCTTCAGAAATCAAAACGTCAGCGGCGGTCACACCTGCAGGACCTGCAGTAAATTGAGGCGCCAATGAAGGCTGTAACATCAATTGCTTAATAACACCAAGTACATCTCCAACTGACTGCGTTGTAAACGAGTTCGTATGAACAATGGTGTCAAGATCAACGCCTGCTGCTGCGAGTGCACCACGTTGGCTGTTAATAATGCCTTGTAATGCTTGCTCTTGCGCACCACCAATTGGATCGGTCGATAACGGCTGACTCAATGTGTAATAAGTGGTTGAAGGCTGAATAGAACGGCCCAAGCCGTCAACGATTGAATCTGTCAGTGCCACAACGTAGCCAGTTTTCGGCAAATAAGGCTGCAGTGGAATCACTTGTGCTCTGCCGTTGTTATAAACCACGGTAAAGTCGACGCCTTGGTCGAGTTCACGAACAATGGTGCATACCGCGCCTTGTGGTACTTCGGTACAAGCTTCTACGCTCGAATCACCGCCCATTACCGCTTGGAAGATACGAATACCGCCCTCGGCAGCAACGCTCGAACCATCTACATCCAAAAGTTCGCCGTCTTCGTCAAACGCGGGGTCGAAATCGAATTCGAATGGCATGGCAGTCGACCAGCCGTCTAAGGTACCGATCGCCACTTCCGGATCACTATAATCGTTCGGATCGTCAACGGGTAAATTTAAAGTACCGTCGCGCGTGCCACCCAACAAAATATCGGTAGGAATGGTGATCTTGCTCAAACCCGGATCAAATACTACCCGGACGGCCGCTACATTGATTTCTTCATCGGTCACTGGCGCATCAGTGCCGTCTGACAAACAACCGGTCAAGCCTAGTGCTGACGCGACTGATAAAGACAGAAGCAATTTTTTCATGAGTTTTCCCCAATCCTTGTTGTTCTAATTCTCGCCCATTAGAGCTTTGTTAAGGGCCCTTTTTGGGTATTCGTTAACACGTTTTATACACCGCTCGCGTCAAAGATTAAAGAAATTTCTTAACCTTATCTGCAAGCTGACTAAGATTCTTCACACTTCTAATGTACAATATGCGCAACATGAATGCACAAGTCTAATCAATTAAAGTACATATTATGCCTTCTTATGAAAACTACCAAGCGTCTTCAAACGCGCTCAACAACAAAGTCATTCTCGTCACAGGTGCCGGCGACGGCATTGGCCGCGTTGCAGCCTTGACCTATGCTCAGCACGGCGCGACCATTATCTTGCTTGGGCGCACCGTTGCAAAGCTTGAAGCTGTTTACGATGAAATTGTTTCAGCCGGTTACCCTGAACCCGCAATTGTGCCGCTCGATATGAAAGGTGCAACCGAGAGCCACTATCGTGACATGGCGGCAACCATTGAAGATCAGTTTGGTAAGCTCGATGGGGTACTGCACAATGCCAGCCTACTCGGTGTACTGTCGCCCTTTGCCCACATTGACCTTCCTACTTGGAATGACATTATGCAGGTGAATGTCACCGCACAATTTATGATGACTAAAGCGCTATTGCCGGTACTTATGAAAGCAGAAGCGCCCTCGATCATCTTTACCTCCTCAGGCGTTGGGCGAACTGGGCGCGCGAATTGGGGGCCATATGCTGTTTCAAAATTTGCAACCGAAGGCATGGCTCAAATCCTCGCTGATGAATACGAGAACACCAAACTTCGGGTTAACGTAATTAACCCAGGCGCAACAAGAACTAAAATGCGAGCGAAGGCGTATCCTGCTGAAGATGCAAATAAGCTCAAGACACCCGAAGATTTAATGCCAACTTACTTATTCTTTATGGCCGACGATAGCCGCAAAATTACAGGAGCTTCAGTTGATGCGCAAACTCGCTAGTTTTACTTTCGTTGTACTTGCGACCCTCGCAATTTGTGTCCCAAGAGGTTGGAGCTGGGGTTTTCAAGGTCATGAATACATCGGCAGTGTCGCTTGGGAATATCTCTCACCGGAGGCTCAAACTTGGGTTGCTGAGCATTTAGAACTCGTTGATGAGCCCAGTCTCAGTGAAGTGGTCACATGGGCAGACCGTGTGCGAGGCACCGATGAAGGGCTTACCATGGGGCCGCTACATTATGCCAATATTCCTCGCGGCGAAACGGAATTTGTAATGGAGCGAGATTGCCCAACCCGGCGCTGTGTGGTGGCAGCCACAATTGACACAATTGAGGTCATGTTGTCAGACACCAGTTCATCGCAAGAGAAGGCCGAGGCAATGCGCGCCTTTACCCATTGGCTCACCGATTTACATCAGCCACTTCACATGGGCTATGCCGATGACCGCGGGGGTAATCGGATTCGCATTCAGTTCCGCGATTTTGAAACCAATTTACACTCGCTGTGGGACACGGTCGTGATCAGAGAAAAAACACTTCATGAGCCTGCCCAACTTGCCGCTCAGAATCCACTCCCCGCAACCCCTGAAGATTGGGAGGCTGCTGTTATTGAGTGGGCCAACCATTCTGCAGCAATTGTGAGAAGCACAGTCTACGACGGCGTTGAATCGGGTAGCGAAATCGACGCTCAATACGTTGATATCGCCAAACCTATTATTCGCGATCAACTGTTGCTTGCGGCTCAGCGAATGGCTCAGGTGTTAGAGCAAGCGGCCGCAAAGGATCGTGCTCGCGCAGAATAAACTGCAACGGCGCTTCGGTTTGTGACCAGGCGCCCGCTTCAAGAGACAGATTCCACTGCTCTACCGGCACCTCATCTCCTGCCGAATAAATAGTCACTTGCAATTGCTCTGGGGCCTCCGGCACCAACACAACATGCAGTTGGTAAGGCAAGCGTTGCTCTCCCAAACTTAAATTTACCCGTTGACCATGATCGTGCATCGGCCGATCGACTGTTACAGGCAACCACGCATCCTTGTTTTCAGAATCCTCTCCCGAGGGTAAAAAGCGAGCTTCGAGTTGTAGAAAACGAATCGGCTCAAGCACTAACGCTGCCGGTGCTTCGTCTTCCAATGGCTCCCCTTCTGCATTTAGAACCGTATCAACCATTTCGAGCGAATCGGCTTGAATACGTAAATTCGATTCTAAGTGAACTTGCTGCCCCGCCTCATTAAGGAAATAACAACGGCGCGGCGAGCGATAACCTTCGAAACCATTCTCAAGAGCTTTCCAGCGCACTTCACAACCTTGCAAACGCTCATAAGCAGACAAATTTATGGGTCCCATCGGAAGCGGTTGCTCTACCTCAAGTGGATAGGTCACCTGCACAATACCCTCACTGCGCGACGGTAGAGAAAAGGTAAGTAACTGTCGACGATACGGCGTTAGTTCCTGATCTAGGAATGCTTGCTCTACGATCACAGCCGGGGCTCCTGAGGTAGTCGTGGTTCGATATCCTCGTTGTACTACCGGAGGAAAGTTACCGACATCTTCAGGATGAAAAAAAAGAGGATGAAAGTTAGAATAGTCCTCGGCGAGAAGCTCCACTAAGACATTTTGTTGTTCAATACGCGGATCATCCGAGGGCTCAGCATCTTGTGCAGTTGCACTGAACGTGAAAGTTAACGCGGCAGCCCCCCAATACATGATAGGCTTAGACCAACGATAGACAGCGGTGAATTTGAACTGCTTTTTCATAATTTTCGTTTACTCGAACAAAACCGTGACCTAATTGTCTACGTAGTTGTTATGTTGGTGCCGCACTATAGCACAGAGAAATACCACACAGAAATGAGCTGTTAAGGCTCCAAAGGAAAGGTAGTTATTCCAATGAAGTTACACATGTTCAGCACGCAACTGACCGGCTTATTGCTTCTTAGCACTTTATTTGTGTCACCCTTAGCCTCAGGACAGCAAACGAGCACCGAAATATCACTTCCGAGCGAACACACATGGACCTCACTTTCTGTGGTTAATGAGCAGACTTGGTGGGTTGGTAGTGCAGACGGTTATATTTGGACCACTGAGAATAACGGCGATAGCTTCGAAAAGTCGAAACCTACCGGCGAGACCAACCCACTGTATATTCGTCAAATCCATGCCATTGATGATCGCCGCGCGTTCATGCTAACGAGTGGTGAAGGTGGCAACTCACGCCTTTACACAACCCGCAACCAAGGGTTTAGCTGGCAACGACTCTATCGCGGCAAAGGTGATGAACACTTAAGATGCTTTGCCGTAATTCCCGACGGCGAGGGCTGGATTTTCGCCGACACGCTATACGACAATTGGCATGTGATTCGCTCCAGTAACGGCAGGAATTGGCTCGATTCACGCAATGGTTTTGCCGGGCCTGTGCAAACTGGCGAGCGGTTCTCAAATCGGAGCGACCAATGCGCACGCTTTGAAAACAATGTATGGGTTGCGGGCACCTTTCATGCCGCGACTCCGAGGCTCATTTACAAAGACCGGAACGCGTTACGTTTTGAAGTGGTCGATACCCCCTTAACAGGTGGTTCAGAAGCGGGTATTCACGCCGTATGGCCACTTTCCGAAACTCACATTTTGATTGCTGGTGGAACTAGTGACGAACCCGAACTCTACCGTTATGAAAATGAGTCCTTTACACGGGTTCCAACGCCTAACACAAACAGAGCGCTGTTAATCCTTTTTTATGTTAACGAACGTCTCTATACTGGCAACGAAGAAGGGTTGTGGTTTACAAACAACTGGGGAGAAACTTGGGAAAGTGCGACCATAGACGGCATTAAAGCATTCGACTGTGGCCGCGACAACGCATGTTACGCGCTAACCATGGAAGGTAATGTGGTTAGAATGTAGCAATCACATTCAAACCACTCGCTTTGGTCGCGTCGCTAATGTAACCCACGGTATTCGGGTTACTACGCACGAACTCAAGTACCTGTTCATCAGTTTCTAGTACACGAAGCTCCACCGCTCGCCCGGTAAACAATAAGCGAGACCAATGAGCTTTCATCTGGTCTGGCGAACGTCCAACAAAAGAGTTCTCAAATGTGTTACGCGCATCGCTACCTTCCGGTAAATTTGCAGCAATGAACTGTCGTGACTGCCCCAAATAAATGCGTCGAACAATTTCCGCGTCTATCTCACTTTGAGAAATAATCGCACCTTCTGCAGAAGCATGAGGCGCATGAGAAATACCTAAAGCGAATAGGAGCGCCAATAAAGCATGCGAAATTAACTTGTGCATATTCATAATTTCACTCCTTAAAACACGGTTTGAATAGCGAACGTGACCAGAGTTGCATCAGTATTCGCAGTGTTGTCTTCAGCTTGTGTAACATCAACTTTGAATGCGACACCTGTATCAAAATCGTAGCGTAAACCAAACGTCGTATAATCCATTCGACTTACTTGTGATGCTGCAACGCCAGCCAAGCTCGGTGCGAGCGCTGCATAAGGCGGTAATCCTGGAAGTTCATCTGCAACGGGAGAAGTGCTCGGAAGCACGGCTTCTGGTGTTGAACGATCATCTTTAGTTTGCTCATAAGTTACATGCAAAGTTAACTTACCGAAACGCTTACCTGCAGTGAGGTATTGGCTTTGCTGCTCAGCAATTAAACTATTGTCTACTTCTAACTGAGTAAGCTCACCACCGACAAACCAATTGAAATTGTCGTACATGAAACCTAAACCACCGAAGGTTCCTTTGTCCTCATTCGGTAACAATGCATCAGCGGCCTCAGGCACACCATACGCATTCAGAACTTGAACTAGACCAAGCAAATCTGGGTCCTGCACATCAAGGGTTACTGGGTCGGATACAAAATAGGCCGCTCGGAGTGTCCAATTCCCAATATTGCTTGTAATGTTAGCTCCCAAGATATTCTTCACATCTGCTTCTACTGTGGATCCAGCAAAGCTGATGTCGTCATTAAATCGACCAGCAACGAACTGCGTATTGACTGTTGCAGAGCCTATAAAAGCATTATTGTTCAAGCTCGCGCCCGTGTAGGTATCGAACGGAACTCTGTACACACTCGCCGGTGGGCGCACCCAATGATAGGTATACCCCACGTCTATTGAATCTGAGTACGTGTAGGTGGGTAATCTGAGTTGCCCCGCATTGAGAGTCCAGTTCTCGTTCAAGCGGTATTGTAAATAGCCCCACTCCAACTCCAGATCGAAGCTGTTTTCGGCGCGACCAATAACCTGAACGGTCGCACTTAGGCGTTCAGATATTTGAGAAGTGCCCTGTAGAGCAAACAAAGTATCAGGTTTAAATCCAATATCGTCGGTGTATCCGAAAAGCTCTTCGTTACTACCGGAGGTAAATCCCGCACCTACGTTTGCAAATCCACTCCATTGAATTTCCGCTGCTGCTTGGGTTGAAAACAAACCAGCAAGCGCCAGTGCAGAAACAATTGACGTTTTATTCATAAGGGTTCCTCATTAGGACTACACAAGACTCAATCGAATTATAGCCCTAACTTAGAATAAAGTTGCATTTTTCTTACGAATTTTAGCAAAATTCCGCGTAAACCCTCGCCCAATCGGGCGGGGATACAAGCGGGAACCGCGCAGCGGTTCTAATCAGGCGTTGTCTGACTTTGCACATACTCTTTCAGTGTTTCGATCGTTGCCGCGCC